>Ga0207693_10000516_pt1 | contig 34931 bp, 27 predicted proteins | sample LARL81metaG_FD_184347 | JGI IMG/M metagenome (GOLD analysis project Ga0207693, IMG submission 184347) | Corn, switchgrass and miscanthus rhizosphere microbial communities from Kellogg Biological Station, Michigan, USA - LAR L8-1 metaG... | ecosystem: Host-associated > Plants > Roots >... | reverse complement strand
CGGGGCGAATCGTATTCAACTGGTGCGGCAGATGGTGCTGGAGGGCGTGGTGCTTTCCATCGTCGCAGGAGCCGTGGCCCTTGTGTTGACATCGTGGACTTCGAAGACATTCGCATGGTTCTTTCCGGCGAACTCGAATCCCGTCATACTCAACGGGAGCATGGACCATAAGGTGGTGATCGGGATTGCGGTGTCTTCGCTATTGGCCGGCATGCTATGCGGCGCGCTCCCCGCCTGGCGTTCGTCTCACGCGCCGGCCATTGAGGTACTCAAGGCAGAGTCTGCAAGTATCTCCGGCGGCTCACGCAACCGGAAATTGCTCAGCGGGCTGGTAGTGGCGCAAATCGCGCTTTCACTTCCTCTGCTGATCTGCTCCGGGCTATTTCTGCGAACACTGCGGAATCTCGCCGTCGCGAATCCCGGATTTGAACAGGATCACATTCTCACTGCGACCGTGGGGCTGAATATCGCCGGCTACGGCCGCGACGAGGAACAGGTGATCCGTCACAAGATTCTTGATCGCGTGTCGGCATTGCCCGGCGTGAAGGTTGCGTCTTTTACGGACTGGATTCCAATGACCCTGAGCCACAAGGGGGAGGATGCGTATCCGGAAGGGTATGTGCCACACCCGCATGAATCTTTGCAGGTGTACCACGCCGAAGTGGGCCCACGGTATTTCGAATCCCTTCATATACCCATTTTGGAAGGACGCGAGTTTACACCGCATGACGATGAAAAGGCCCCGAGGGTACTCATCGTGGATCAGACCGCGGCGAGGCGCTACTGGCCAGGACAGGATCCTCTGGGAAAGAATCTCAGGATCTGGGGCCGCCTTTTCACGGTTGTCGGCGTCGCGAGAAATTCGACACATATGTTGGTGAATGAGTCACCGGAGCCCATGGTGTATATGAGCTTTTTCCAGGTGGGGTACGAGACGATCGTGCAGGTGGAGACCGAGGGAAATCCGGTCGACTTTGCGCCCGCGGTGGAAAACGCCATCCACGAAATCGATACACGGCTGCCGGTTTTCGATGTGCGTTCCATGCGAGAGAGTACCCAGATGGCGAGCAGTTTCGCGGTCATACAGAGCACCCTGGCGGGAATGTTCGCGCTGATTGGGCTGGTTCTTGCGGTAACCGGGATCTATGGAGTCGTCGCATATCGCACCCAAATGCGAACCCACGAGATCGGAGTACGAATGGCTGTGGGCGCTTCCCGCGTCGATGTGCTGAGATTGGTGCTGTCACAGGGATTGTGGCTCACAGGCCTGGGGCTGGCGCTGGGATTGGCGTTTGCGTTGGGATTGACACGTCTCATCGCGCGGCTGTTGTACGGAATCAGCGCCAACGATCCCCTTACCGTCGCTTCCGTCGTCATGCTCCTGGGAACAATGTCTTTGGTAGCGTGCTACTTCCCGGCCCGTCGAGCGATGCGCCGGAACCCCGTGACCGCAATTCGCGAATTGTAAGCCACAGTTTGAACTCGACCCGAATTGCGCGAATTCAGCGTATGCACGCTGCTCCACGTGGTTGGCAAGGAAAATAACGGAATTCCACCGGGTAACCAACAATCTCGGCAACCTGAGAACGTGTGGGTGCGTCAGACGCAAAGAAGATTCTCAAGACCGATTGGTCTCGAGAAACGTTAGGACCCTATCGGGACTGCCCCGAGATAAGGTGCAAGGTCGTGCATGATGTCACTCTCGGGGCAGTTTCGATAGGGTCGTTTGAAGTGAGCCGCTAGCGTTTGCGGCGGATGCGGTGAGAGCTATGGGATTTCAACTCGATTGTGCAGGGTTCGCATCGTCTTTGCAGCGAGACGCCGGGCCGAATCGCACTGTGAAGCTGTTCTTGTGAGCGACCGCGGAGTCTCGGACTGCCGAAGGAGAGTTCGTATTTGTGGTCAGAACCGTCGGTTGAGCACACGAGGGCATGGCGTGATCGCGCACACATCCCACAGACGATGATCGGACAAAGTTGTGGCACCGGTATTTCAGGAGGAATCAACGCTGCACCTCTGTAGATCCGACAGTATCAGCTCTGGACGGAAGTAAAGCTGGAGGCTGGTCATCCGTTCGACGATGACCATGGTACTCTCCCGTTTCTGTATCCACATACGCAATTTGTTGGAAGCCCGGGTGATAATCACAGCCTATAATCAGCATGTTCGGCTCCTTTCTCCGGGCCTTGGTTGGTTTGCACCATCAAAGTCTACTCGGGGCTGGGAGCCGACATTGTTATGGAATCATTACACTCATCCGCGTTTAGGTGCTCACGATCGGGTCGGTAGAACCTCCGAGACGCCAGATGACGATGAACACGGTCAAGAGAAGGGCGAGTCCCATCATTGCGCCAATGGCGACATTCGTACTAGTCACAGGTGCTTGAGCAGGATTCGAGTCGACCACCGGAACACTATGCCCGAAGGCTCCGGTGAGTGATTAGTGAGAGATCTCCTTCTCCGCGCGTTGCGTTCTTGGCGATGTTCGCGTTCCCACTGGCGTTTACGTTCTTGGTCTGTATAAGGCATGTTCGCCGTTCTCCCGTTTTCTGAAGAATTCACGCACTTTTGCTAGCGTGCATCGGTTTCACGCGTACGCGTTCCTAAGAAAGACCGGGTGTATGCGCAAGGAGATACCTGCGACGCGATCTTCTACATCAAAAAGGGAAAGATAAAGCTCACCGTCGTGTCACAGGGTGGTAAAGAGGCCACGATCGCTATCTTGAACCCCACGGATTTCTTCGGCGAAGAGTGTTTGACGGCGCAATCTCTCGGCACGGCATCTGCGACCGCAATGACAGAATGCGAACTCATGCGTATCGAAAACAAGGCGATGCAGAGTGCACTTCATCGCGAGCATGAGCTCTCCGATATGTTCGTCGCTTATCTTTTGGGCCGGAATATCCGGTATGAAGAGGACTTGGTCGATCAACTCTTCAACTCAAGTGAAAAGCGACTGGCTCGAATACTTCTGTTGTTGGCACGATTGGGCAAGGACGGGAAGCCCGAAAAAGTAATCCCTAAAATTAGCCAAGAGACGCTGGCGGAAATGGTCGGCACGACTCGCTCCCGCGTCAGCTTCTTTATGAACCGATTCAGAAAGCTCGGTTTCATCAAATACAACGGCGAGTTGGAAATCCACACTTCGCTGCTCAATGTGGTGCTGCACGACTCGGCTGACCTCGGCGCGTGATAGACTAAACACAGGGCGGTTCCCACCATCTCCCTCTTTCAGGTCCTCTGAACTAAGCAGTCCATCTGAAATCCTTCCTCTTCTTAGCCTCACGGAAAGAGGCCAACTCATGGCTTTTGAAGCAATTTTGAATGAAGTGGACCAACTCCACAGCGTCAGCACACGACTGGAAGGACTGGCCGAGGATCATCCTCCGGTATTGACGGAACTACTTTCCATCGCTGGGAACGTGCGAAACGTGGCAACGGTTTTGGAGGTCCTGGTGGCGACGAAGCTGAAGGGTGGAGACGGGGACGCAGTCCGTCGAAAACCGATTTAGGTTGTGTCTATCTGGGAATTTGCCGCTTCTGCCATTCACTAATTTCTGTTTTCAGATGCGTGAGACCGTGCAAGGCATCGTCAATGGCTTGCCTTTCTTCGGGTGTGCGGCCATGGTCTAAGGATAGAACGTACTGTCTTTCGTGGATTTCACGTTCCGCAGCCTTGAGTCGCTCCTGCATCTGGGTCCAGTCCGTTTCAAGAATTGCGGCCTTGTAGGATTCGTACCAAGTGTGTGTCATGTTCTGGGTCCTGGGAGATCCCTGAATACGGGAAGCTGCTTTTGACATAATTGTTCTGGCAAGAGAGAAAACTGGTCAATTTTGATCACATTGTGGACTGGAGCGACTGGGTGGCCGCAACACGATCGCGTCGCTACGCTTTCTTAAGCCACGGTTGATGCTCTCTTGTGCGACCATCGTCATCCCACTTTACGATTGCGTCGTCTTCATTAGCTCGCTCCACGGTGCCGAACTCAGCGGTTGGTTTTCCAAAGTTGCCCAGACCCTCGACGCGATCACCGGGAGTCAGTTCCGGGTCAGGACCAGAGGGCCGATCGAGCGATGGACTCTTGGCGCGATCTGAGTCGGGAACGGCTCCCCGGTGTGACAAAGGGGGCTGCGGAGCTTTGCGCAGCTTATGTGTCGCTTTGTGGGTGCGAGCCATATTTTCGATTCTTACCCTGCAGTCACAAGCGTAGCGCGTAGGCGGATTCAAAACTGGTCAATTTTGATCCTCGAATTTTGTTGGCCGACTTTAACCTCTTTGACGGTTACGAAGTCAAAACCCACCCAGGCCTTAACACTCAAATTTCGACTTCTTTCGACTAAGTTCGCGAGCGTTTTGCGCTGATAACTCATAACGTCACTGCCGTGTTCGTCGCAGTCATATCGTCGGTGGATACTACGGATAGCGTGCGGACCATCTGCGGCTGATGCCGAAGTTGGAAGTTAGGCAATTCAATCGGCAGACAACGGACACGTTTGACCAAAACGGTAGAAGGAATGGCTGGAGTGAGTACATCCAACTTTTACCTCGTTGCCTGCTGTTATCACGCAGTTTCACTCCAACCCTGCGGAGGAGTTTGAGTGAAATGGGTTTTTTCAGGAGTTAGATGCCACTCTCCGCCTTCGTCGCTGGGTATTCGAAGGACTGGAGCCGGATCGACAGCTGTTCCGATGCTTGGATCAGTTTCCCAGCCTCGGCGATCAAAAGGACAGTATTCTTGTTCAGTTCCTCGATCTTGTGTTGCAACAACGAAGACTCTTCCTTGTGCTGCAACCTGCTGATGCCCTGCGTCCTGTTCAGCAGCATAAGTGGCCCCCGATGCGAATTATCAGATTGCACAAGAAACCGACGCCCAGGACGGGGTCACGGCGGAGGGATGTGTAAAGAGACTCCTTCAGTGTAGCACTCGATCTCAGATCGACCTCAATGAGCATCACGGCCCGGTCCGCAGCGAATGGTCAAGACTAGACTCGGCTAGCCAATGCCATGTAGACAAAACCAATCACGGAGATGGCGACCAAGGCATAAGGCCAGATTCGTGCGATCAATTTCATATGGCACCCTTCGAAGTGCGAACAACTCGCCGAGGTTGGGTTGGGGCAACATCGTGCAGACTAGGCGTCATCAGTTGGTGCTCTGGCAGACTGATTGCATCGGATGCAAACCGGCAGTTCCACTTCCCAGCTACGGCCCTCATAAAAAGACGTGGTTGTCTGGCGTTGCATGAGGGCTCCGCAATGACAGCGAGCAAGCTCATTGTTCTCAGAGCTGGCAGAGTCAAGCAATTCGATGATCGACTGACTTAGCATCGCCGAACGTTTCATGATGGAGCCCCCCGTCTCTTACCGGAAAGGCTAAGGTGCAGTTCCGCACAAATCTGGTCAACATTGCTCACATCCTCCGAGGCCGAGTCTTGCGCGAAAAGTGTTCAGTTTTGACCAAACTGAGGTTCGAGATCCGGCCTATACTGCGCCCTTCCCCGGCCATCGGTCGGGTTTGTTGGCATCCAATCGTCGCAGAGGAGGCGCGCAAGTGGCCACCCACTTCATTCCGACATGCTGGATCTGTAATAAGACCATAGCCCTTGAAGCCTGCAAGATCGAAGAATACGAAAAAAGCGTACATGCGGAGTGTTACGCAGGGATGTTGGCAGATCCGGTGGGCAAACCCACAGGCGCAAGGGACGAAAGATGGCGGGAATTCTGCGCGGTTGCGGCCAAAGAACCGGACCGCGAGACGCTCGCCGCTCTCGTGCAAGCGATAGACCAGCTTCGCGGGCAGATCAAACACCTCAAGCAATTAGGCAAAGCACCTTCCGTTTGTTGACTGCTGTTCACAGGCGCTATCACAAGCCTTGCGCCTTCCACTCGCCTTTTTTGCCGGACGATGAGGGGCAACATACCCATAGCGCAGTGATTTCTCCCGTCATTGGTCGCAATGGCCTTAAAGCATCCCCGGCAGCCTTAAACGTCCTCATCCATCGTGCCCGGGCACAGGGGGCGTGATCGAAACGGAATTTCGTTTACGCCCTTTTGTGTAGTTTGGAGCGAAGGTGATTTCCGTTTTCGGAAGCCGAGTCAAACCTGTTCCGGACTGACGAGAACAGTTTTCGCAAAGTGCGGCTTGATTGTGTCTCTTCCATTCCTGAAATTCATGATTGCGGACCTAGCAACTCCCGACTGTCGCGAGAGACGCTTGTTAGACATCTCTTTCGCTTGCCTCCGGATTTGATCTAAATACTCTGGATCGCCCCCTTTTCATACTCGCGGCAAGTCTCGTCCGCCGAGTCCAGCGCTCCCGCTTCGGACATCATCGACAGGTCGACTCCGCCCAGCGCGTAGATGCCTCTTTGCCGATGTAGTGAAACTCACCCGCGACGATATGCCTGCGTGAAGCAATCCCATAGTCCGGCTCATGCGTACGCCGCCGTTTGGTGCGCAAAACCTGCTCTCGGCTCTCGACAGAATGCGATTGATCTCATTCCATCGTTCTGGGTGCAAGCCAGCCAGGAGGCTTCTGCAATTTTGACGAATACTTGTCGTGGATGGGGAACGTCGCAGCCTATGAAAGCGACCGGGAAACTGGAACAGTCTCTTTGTCTGGAGTGTGGATTAATTCTGCAGGACGCGGCTGCTGACGAACTGTTCGCCCTTGAGAACAGTGTCAACTGCCCACAGTAGGTCGGTCGCATCGGACTTCAACAGATAGCCGTTCGCGCCTGTTCCCAGTGCTCCTTCGGCTATCTCGCGAGAGCAATTCTGCGTAAAGAACAATATTTTAGAATTGGGCGAAAGCTCGCGAATTCGGCGAGCGGCCTCGATGCCGTTTAGAATCGGCAGGCCAAGGTCGAGCAGAATGAGATCCGGACGAAGTTCTTCGGCTTGCTGGACAGCTTGCAAGCCATCCGAAGCCACACCAACTACTTCGCATTCAGGCCTCTCCTGGAGGGTCGAGCACAGGAGGCGCCGAAACTCTTCAACGTCATCCACTACGAGTGTTCTAAAGTGGCGCATCGCAGTGTTGGAGTCTGGCCCGTTTTCCCCCGGAAAGCAATACGTTGTTTCTCGCGTTTGGGGCAACATTCTGCTTAGTTTTTCAACAAAATTCCTCAAGTTTCTTGGCAGTTAAAATGCAGTGTTATGCCAGTCCGCGCTATATCCCGATACCTAGGAAACACGCGGTCTTCGCAGGCGAGCACTGTCAAACCCGACAGGGTCCGAAGTGGCGTACCTCGGTTGGAATAATTGGCCCGTTTGACTTTCAGATCATGGATAGCCCTCGTCAGCGTAGGCGAGGGGTGCTAACTGATCGATTGAGTAAGGAGCCCTTATCCTGCCTTCGCTTGAAAATTCGCGGTTTCCAACGGAACGCGAGCGAAAATAGTTGTTCCCGCTCCGGGTTGAGTTTTGACCTCCAAGCGGCCGTGTACTATCTGAAGTCTCTCTCTCATGCTGATCAATCCGAGACCTTGCCGCGAGAAACCTTCGTGTTCATCGAAACCTTTCCCGTCATCAGACACCGTTAATTCCACTCCGTCTGTAGTTCCGCGCAAGTTCACCCGAAAAAGTTTCACTTCACTGTACTTAATCGCGTTTTGCAGTGCTTCCTGTAATACTCGGAACAGACAAAGGGACACTTCTCTTGGCATCGTCGATGGAACTGCCGAGTGACTGAACAATATTTCCACCTTCGCGTTTTCAGAGACCTCTTTACAGAAGCTCCGGGTTGCAGCAGCCAATCCCAGATAGTCAAGCTTTGAGGAATGCAACCGGTGAGACAGTGCCTGCACATCCCTGGAAATCTCAACGACCTGTGCCTGTGCACTGCTCAGGCGTTCCGAGAAACTTGGTTGGAGCTTTTCCTTACTCCATTGATCCAGCTTGACAGCTAACAACGCAAGTCGCTGGTTGACATCGTCATGTAACTCCCTGCCAATCCAGGTGCGTTCTTCCTCGTGAGCCTCTATCAATTTGCGGCCCATCGTCGAGAGTGCTGCCTCGGCGTATTTTCGCTCCGTGATATCGATGCAGCATCCGATATAGCCGACGAACGAGCCATCCGGATTAAACCGGGGCACACCCCTATCGAATATCCAACGGTACTCTCCGTCGCTGCGGCGCAATCGATATTCCATCTCGAATGGTTCTCTCGTTTCGAATGACTCCGTGTACGTTCTTAAGCAGTTAGCGACATCTTCGCCGTGGATGCCTTCAGCCCAACCGTTGCCGAGTTCTTGCTCGAGCGTCCGGCCCGTGAAATCGAGCCAGGGCTTGTTGACGTAATCGCACAACTTGTCCGTGCCGGTCGTCCAGATCAGCACAGGCGCAGTATTAGCAACCAGGCGGAAACGCTGCTCGCTTTCCCGAACTTGCTGCTCCAGTAGCTTCGTATCAGTGACATCTGTCGCCATGCCCAGCATCCGAATGGGTTCGCCATTTCCGCCGTAGTAGAACTCTCCGCGGGCTGTTACCCAACGCACCATTTGGTCATCTCGAATCACGCGAAATTCCGCGACGTAAGGTTTTCGTTTCAGCCTTGAGTCGGCGAAAGCCTGCGAGACTAGATCCCGGTCGTCCGGGTGGATTCGGCGGCGAAAATCGACCATGGTTCCATCGAAGGTGTCCGACGCCATTCCGAACATGTTCTGCAGATCGCCGAACCAGTGATCGCGCCCACTTCTTACGTCCAAATCCCATCCCACAGACCGTCCGGATTCCACTGCCATGCGAAGACGATCATAGGCAATCGCTAAGTCTCCCTCAGCCTTTTTTGCCCTTCTTCGTTGCCAGAGCAACCCAAAAATCAGCAACGCTTCTAGCAGCATCAGAGAAATGCCGCTGATGACATACCACTTGTAAAGTTCCCAGAACGTTGGCTGCCGGTTTAGCACGATGCTGCCCGGCGGCAGACTGCTTTCTTTGATCCCCCATCGCTTGAGAGCAGACCAATCGAACATGTACTGATTCTTGCTCTTCGCGATGGCGAGATCCTGCGGTCTCTCGCCGTTGAGAATTCGTACAGCCATTCCGGCGGCGGCGGAAGCATCATCGGCCCAGTTAACCAGGTGCCCGCCCACCGCTCCTTTCCTGAGATCCACGTCGTCCATGACGAACACCGGTGCGTTCGCCGCACTAACTACCAACGGTACCGCTTGCGTAGCATCAATGAAGCGTTCGCCGGCGGTATCTTGGGAAATTGCAGTGTGATAGACGATCGTATCGCTCGGCAGATTCCTCAATCGCTCCAGCAGCGTGGGCATGCTCAAGTCGGTGAGATATGTGAAGTCAAGCCGCGATTCGTAGTCATGGAAACTCTCTTTAGCGATCGCTTCCCATCTGTAGTCAAACCTACCCGTGCCGCCCGTGACTATGACGTGTTTTGTCCGAGGTAGTAACCGCAGCGCCAGATTCAGAGTCTCCTCTGGTCGCACCCTGCCTAAAACACCCGTAACCTGCATCTCCGATCTCAATTGGCCAGGGATTTCCCCTAGAATTGCGCAGAAAACGACTGGCGTATCCCGAAGGAATCTTTCCCTCAACCCGGCAAGGAATTTGAGGGAATCCGGGCCGGCGGCAATAATCACATCTGGTTTGCGCTCTGAATATCTTCGAACAAACTCTTCTCGAAATCGCCGTTGAAAATCCTCGTCCGGAAATAAGGTGACCTCCAGACTTTCTTGGTAAAGCTCAATGTGGTATGGCGATATTTGTAGACCTGCGACTAGTGCTTGATCGATTTCTGCGAAGCCGGGTGACGAGATAATGCCAAGATCATTAAGGATGAGGACGCGTCGGGTTTGCGTACTCGTCTGCGCCGCAGCACTAGAATGCGGCACGACAACAACTACTGCTGCAACCAGAACCGCTAGCAGGAGACTTTGTTCTTTGCGTCCGAGCGGGACGTCTCCGACGTATTGCAATTTCACACCTCTAAGGGACATAAGACAATTGCAACAGAAGAGAAAATCCGAATAACGATAGAGCGTGATGATTGCAGTGTCCAGCCAAGTTTAGCGAAAGTACTAGTGCAGCCGACTAGTAAAAGTACCAGTTACGGATCCAAACGATTACCAGTACAGTTCTTCCGCGCCTCGCAGCGTAACGGCATGAGCCGACTCCTACAGCAGTGCCGGGACGCTACGTCTTAGCTCCTGTGTGGAGTTACGCTACGCGCGTGCGCGCTTGTGTGTCTGGTTCATCCCTTATGAGCGATGAATTCCATGCCTATAAGCCAAAATGGCTTTGGCGTAGAACGGTGCTATTGGTGACTCTGGCGGCTGTACTCAGTTACAGCCGCTTACAAGGCCAGACTGCTTCGAGCGGCGCGCTCACCGGGGTGGCGATTGATCCAACTGGAGCTGTTTTGCCGGATACGATTGTCCAGCTTGTCAATCAGGACAATGGCATGGTTGAAACTGCCACTTCTGACAACGATGGAAGATTCCATTTTCTCCTGCTTTCGCCAGGGAAGTATGAGGTACAAGCACATAGTCCCGGCGCCGGCGCGCTCATCGGCAAAACATTGATAAATGTCAGCGTCGCTGACGTTTTACACATCGAGCTACATCTGCGAATTGAAACTGTATCCCAGAGCGTAAATGTGACTGCGTATCGACCCAACGTCCAGACTGACTCTTCCGCGATTGGGAAGGTAGTCAACGAGAAAGCAGTCAGCACTTTGCCGCTGGTGACGAGAAATTTTGCGCAAATAGCAAGCCTTTCTCCTGGAATACTGAGCGGGGTCTACAACGCGGGAGAGCTTGGCTTGGGTGGATCCGCGCTATCACAGATTGCGAAATCCAATGACGGGATTTACGTGCACGGAGCTAGATCCTATGACAACAATTTCCAGATTGACGGAATAAGTGTAAGTGATGTGCAGGGGAGTGCCGCCGGCAGCGGTGGCATTCCACTTCCGAGCCCCGACAGCCTTCAGGAATTCAAGGTGCAGACCGGACTATACGACGCTGCCTATGGACGCTACGGCGGGGCCAACATCAGCGTGATTACAAAAACGGGGAGCAATGCGTTTCACGGTACGGTTTTCGAGTTTCTTCGCAACGAGGCCCTGAATGCCAATGATTTCTTTTTGAACCAAAATGGTCAGCCGCGCCCTGTCCTTAGGCAGAACCAGTTTGGGTTTGCACTAGGTGGGCCAATCAAGAACGACAAACTGCTTTTCTTTGGTTCCTATCAGGCTACTCGCCAAACAAACGGGATTGCCGCGGGTCAATCGAGGACAGCTTGTACCGCTAGTCTGATCGAGCCGCCTCTGACGAATGACCGCTCACCTGCTCAACTAGGAAGCATGTTTGGAGAAATGACCGGTGCGCAAGGGGGCCTCGCGATCAAACCGGATGGATCCAATATCAATCCCTCAGCGCTGGCCCTCTTGAATCTCAAACAGCCCGACGGAACCTTTCTAATTCCCACGCCGCAAACGGTGAATTCCGCAAAACCATTTTCCCAGCAGGGCTTTTCTGTATTCAGTGCTCCTTGCCATTTCAACGACGACCAATTCGCAACGAATGCCGACTATCTTCCTCGACCGAATAGCAAGCTTTCCGCTCACTTCTTTTTCGCCAACGATGATCAGACGGTTACTTTTCCCGGTAACGGGCTCAATCCGACAGGCAACATCCCTGGATTCCCAAGTCCAAGCGATTCTGAATTCAGAGTCTTTTCTCTCTCTCACAGCTATACATTCCGCAACTCATGGCTTAACGATGCTCGGATCGGGTATGTCCGTACGAGGACCAGCACGGAAGCCAGAACACCGTTCAGGTGGTCCGACATAGGGGTCGCAGAAGGGGGAATGAGTCATAACAACGAGCTTCCCAGCTTGGATATTCTTGGTTCCGCGAGCATCGCTTCCGGCTTTCCACGAACGATTGCACAAAATAGTTTCGTCTTCAGCGACGATCTAAGTTTTGTTCGCGGTCCCCACACCGTACGACTGGGAGGTTCTGTCACCCGCCTGCAGGATAACGTCAATCTCGTGGGCCTCGGATCCTTTTTGCACTTTCTCAGTTGGCCGGACTTTCTTCTAGGCCTTAGTGCGGATGACAATCATTCAGACTTCAGCAACGTATTTGCTTCATTTGATGATTTTGGTCTTACAAATCGTGAATTCAGGGTTTGGGAGGGATCGTGGTACGCACAAGACGATTACAGGGTCATCAAGTCGTTCACTTTGAATCTTGGTCTCCGTTACGAGCACCTCGGCCAATTTGGAGACAAACTGGGCCGAAACGCGAGCTTTGATATCGAAAAGGCCGATCCAAACCCTTCAGTAATTGGTAGCCAAGGAGGTTACGTCGTTGCTTCCAACTTTTCAGGTGTTCTCCCGCCAGGAGTAACTCGGTCCTCTAATACCTTCGGCAATGATGGATCGGGACAAAACACGATTGCACCGCGGATCGGGTTTGCCTGGCAGTTATTTTCCAACAAGAATCAAGCGGCACTTAGAGGCGGATATGGGATCTATTATTCCAGACCCACTGGCCAAGCCTTTTATCAAAATATATTGGGTGCTCCGTTCTCGGTGTTTCGATTAAATGCTGGAGCAGCAAACGCCAACGCGACATTTCAAGCACCCTTTCCGCAGCCTTTTCCTACGCCTGAATCCTTTCCTATGTTCCCCATTTATTCGCCGAACAGCACAACGACGATTTATTCCGTGGCCTCCAACTTTCGTCCTGCTGTCATTCAGCAGTTTTCTGTGAACCTTCAGTCCGAACTTTGTTCGGGTTGTCTTCTGGAAATTGGATACTTTGGCACTCATGGCACACATCTGGTCCGTCAACGTTCTCTGAATCAGGCTCTTTCGGCCTCCACTGGGAATCCGATTAGGGGAGAAATCGCAAATACTGTCGCCAATATTCCGCTGCGAGTTCCAATTCTTGGGGTTCCTTCGGATTCTCTGATTGAGATGGAATCCGAGGGTCGCGACTGGTACAACGGGCTTGAAGCAAGCTTCGCCAAGGCCCTGCGCCACGGGCTTCAATTCCTTGCTTCCTATACCTTCTCAAAAACGCTGGACACTGATGGTTTCGACATCAACGCAACTTCTTCGGGGAATGCACTGACCCTGGGAGACCAAGATTCTCCTCGACAGCGTTGGGGGCGAGCCAGTTTCGACCGAACTCACCGATTCGTCCTCAGCGAAACCTGGGATCTGCCTGGTCCGCACACCGGACTTGGTCACACACTCCTGGGAGGATGGAATCTCGCTTCAGTCATAACCATCCAGTCTGGCACTGCCTTGACCATCGCTGATACCAACGCTCAAAACGTCTTTGGCATAAGCGAGGATCGGGCACAACTGACGGGAACCTGTTCGAAAGGTCAGCTAGTCAGAGGTGGGCCAATCGAGTCGAAATTGGGTGCCTATTTCGATGACTCATGTTTCACGAAGCCGCCGATTATCGGTGCAGATGGCATTGGAACAGGTTTCGGGAATAGCGCGACCGGAGTTGTGGATGGCCCTCCGCAAGGCAGTCTGGATCTCGCAATCTCAAAAGGCGTTCATCTGAACTGGCCTCGCGAGAAATGTGAACTGCGCATTCGAGCCGAGTTTTACAATGCGCTCAATCATCCGCAATTTGCGAATCCCGATTCGAACTTCACATCACCGACATTCGGAGTCATCACAAGCACATCGGTAAACGCGCGCGTGGGACAGTTGGCGGTGAGGCTGGCGTTTTAGCGTACGACGAAGCTGGAGATCCACACTACCTCGAAAAGCGAACTCCGATGCCCAAAGAGATCGTCGAGTGGCTTCGTGCTGGGATATCTACCTGCTCAGACGAAGTGCAAATTGAACAACCCTGGGATCAGTCACCGTAGCGTTAATACTGCCGAAGGCGGTTGAACCGAAGCTGCCATTGGGCTGAGCAAAGGCTGGCGTATTGGTTACGTCGAAGACTTCTGCACGAAACTCCAAGTCTGTTCGCTCTGAAAGCTTAGTGTGTTTCACGAGCGCCAAGTCTAGATCGCGATACGTCGGGCCTCGGACTGGATTTCGTGAAGCGTTCCCAATCGCAAACTGCGCAGTGGTCGTGAAGGCGCTCGTGTTGAAATATTTTTGCGGGGTGCGCTGATCAGACGGCAGAGTAGGGTTGCCAGCGATCGTCGGCCGCTGTAGCGAGAACCCCGCGAAGGAATTCGAATTTGTGGCTTGTGTAACTGTGACAGGCATGCCCGATTGAAGCAAAGTGATTACATTGAGCGCCCATCCGCCTAAGAATTTGTCCATGACGCCGGACGACGCGAAGCGATGACCTCGACCTGCTGGCAATTCGTAGATCGCACTAATCGAAGTCACATTCGGCATGTCGCCATTGGAAGAGTCGCGTTCCAGGCCGGGCTGGAATGTGTCTGCAGCGACCAGGCTGTTTGAATTCGGCGAGGAGAGTACCGTCGTGGAGAATACTGCCGACGCGGAATCAATGAGCTTCGAATGAGTGTAGCCAAACAGCAGGTACAAGCCGTGGCTGAAGCGTTGTTCCAGTTTTGCCTCGAGCGCGTGATAAACGGTGCTTCCCGTGTTGTTGCGGTAGGTCGCCACATTCAGAAACCGTGGGTAGGGTTTGAGTAATTGCGCCGCGCTTACCTTCGGTCCTCCAATCGAACTGGATATCGGTAATTCGCCGAAATAAGGGTTCGGCACCTGCGTAAGTAACGATGAACCTTGCGCAAGCTGTTCGAGGGTCAACTGATTCAGATTCGAATCTGGAATTCCGACGTGCACGATGTGCGACCCGACATAAGCGACTTCGAAGGAGAGGCTGTTTGTAATCTGGCGCTGCACCGCCAGGTTCCACTGCTGTGAATACCCCGAGCCAGACTCGCGGTTCGCTGTATAAACACTCTGACCCAGTCCCGCATCCGGCGTCAGAGGTATCGGCGCGACCCTCGGTCCACCCGAGAGAGCGAACGCAGCGTTCACGTTATCCAATGTCTTTTGTTGTACGTTCTGGATGAACGGGAATTGTGGAGTCGTAAATGGAGTTGTGATGCCGGACTGATCGATGAACACAATCCCATAGCCGGAACGCAAAACAGTTTTGGGCGTCATCATAAAAGCCAAGCCGACGCGTGGTGCCACGTTGTCGTAATGTAATTCGCGAGCGCTGCGAGGAAATCCATTCTTGCCCAGGTAGTCGAGCTGTTGAGTTTCCAGATTGAAGACAGCACCTTGATCGTTCACTTCAGTGGAAGGATGATGCAGCGTCCAGCGCGCGCCAAGATTCAGGATCAGTCGATTCGTAAGGCGCCAGTTGTCCTGTACATAAAACTCCTGGATCTGATCGCGCGGTCGAATCTTGCTTTGTTGCAGGTCGATCTGGAAATTGTCGACTTGTCCAAGCAAGAAGCTGGCGAACGCGTTGCCAGTTCCTGTCGCTCCCTGCTGGTTCGTGCCGGTGACCGTGAAGGCGAACGCTCCCGTGGGATTGGGCGGTGCCACCGCGTTGAGTTGGTACCAACGAAAGTCGACACCTCCCTTGATCGTATGGCGCCCGTGCGTGTACGAGAGACCGTCCACAACTTGCCAAACACCGGTCTGAAACCGCGAGGAGGTGTTGGCAGAAGATCCCACTTGTTGAAAACCAGTGATGGTGAAGAGAGGCAATATGTCGTTGAATGCCGCATTCGTGGGAATGCCGGGAATTCCCAATACAGCGGAAGCCGTGTCGCCAAGGGAGATACCCAAGCTCGAGTTTCCCCGCCGCGTATAACCCAGCCGCAGGTCATTCAGTAGATGACCCGAGAAAGTATGTGTTTCGCTAAACACTGCTTGCTGCCCAAGGACGTTCGACAACCCCAACACGCCCCCCGTCCCAATCACAGCTCCGGTCAGCGCTCCGCTACCGTCTGGGAATGGAGTGACGGGCTGTTCTACGTCATGGAAGTAGGAGTAACGCCCAAACGCACGGTCGCGATCCGTGATCGCTCCATCTACTCGAATGTCAAATTGGTTCTGATGGTCGTCGTCGTTTGCGGTGCGGCTGTAGTTGTTCGACGTGGCTGTCGGATTGGTCGGCTCCGGAATTCGCGACAAGAGCGCCGTCGCAGCCGGGTCCAAGGAAACATTGATGACATCGTTCGGGAACTCCTGACGCACGAATTTTCCGTTAACAACTGTCGTGGTTCCAGGATCGTAAATAGGGGCGACGCCGGTGAAGATGCCTTGCCTTTCGGCAAGAGTCGGGACTGTAGAAATTCGAGTAACGCCAATCGACTGCTTTACGCCCTGGTAACCTCCAAAAACAAATAGACGATCTCGCAGGATCGGTGCTCCGAGGCTTGCGCCGTAAAGATTGCGCCGGTATTCGGGCTTGCGAGCGCTGGTTGAGAAATAGTTGCGTGCGTTCAGGGCTTCATTCCGAAAAAAGTCATACACACTTCCGTGGATCTCATTCGAGCCTGAACGCGTCGCAACGTTTACGACTCCGCCGTTGAAACGGCCGAACTCAGCAGAAACATTGTTGGCTTCGACTGTGAATTCCTGGAGGTCGTCGATGATAGGGAAAAACGCGACTTGGCCGGGTTCGGGTTGCAGTGCCGAAATTCCATCGTAAAGATATTCGTTTGTACGAGGACGTCCGCCATTGATGCGCGGAAGGACGGTCCCAGGTGGCAGAGCAACCCCGGGCGCTAACGTAGTGAGTTGCACAAAGTTGCGGGAGTTTAGCGGCATCGCAACCACCGCTTTCTCTGGAATGTTGGTTTGAATATTGCTGGTTTCAGACTGAAATGCACGTGTAGTCGCGGTCACCGTAAGCGACTGTTGATCGTTTCCGATTTTAAGCGCGAGATCGACGCTCTCAGTCTGGCCGACCGCGAGGTAAACGTGGTTAAGGCTCAGTTTCTGAAAGCCAGATGCAACAACTTCTACCTGGTAGTCACCCGGATTGAGGTCTCCGAAAACATAGTCCCCGGAAGTAGAGGTGGCAGTCTGCCGATGAATGTTCTTCGATGTTTCGGTAAGTTCGATGCTGGCTTCGCTGACCGCGGCTCCTGAAGGGTCCGATACGTGTCCGCGGACGCTCGCACGCACCTGTCCGAAGCCGGGGAATGATGCGATCGCTATGAGGAGCACGGCGTAGGCAAATCGGCGCGGAACCATGTTCTCTGCTCTCAAGGAGTATCTCCAAGAATCCGAAAAGTGTATATTACAGATGATTAGGATGTCGAATTCGATACTCTAATCGACAGCTTGCTTTGTTTGACCGCTATGACTTTGCGACTGTACGATTCGGCTTCAAATGCACAAAAACCGTAGATTTCAATCGTCACAGCCGCAAACGGAAGAGTTTCTGAAGCCCCGTGAAGCGGCGGTAGAACTTCGGATCAGTTTCCCAACGATCAAGCAGTGGATCTACAAGAAGAAAATTCGAAGTATTCGCACGGCGGGTGGGCACCACCGCATTCCGCAGAGTGAGGTCGACAGACTGTTGTTTCGCACGAGAGGTAAAACTGCTCCTGAGCGAAGTATGGTTGTGCGCCGCCTCAGTGGCAGAAATCAGTTAGTCGGGCGAATCGAGAGTGTGCAGATCAGTGGCCTTATGGCTGAGGTGGTCGTTTCGATCGGCGATCAGCAGATCACGTCGATTATCACCGCACGATCGGCTCGGGAAATGAATCTGAAACCGGGCCAAACCGCGGCCGCATTAATCAAGGCGACAGAAGTGATGATTCTCCGGGTGTGACATGAAAAGAGTGTTGCGGCTGACCGGCCCGCTGATCCTTCTCATCTTCGCAAACACCTATCTGCACGGGCAGCAATTGGTCGTGCAGGCCGACTCTCGAAAACAAACTCTGAGTCGCGCAGATCTTGAAGCGTTACCCCATGTAAGGGTGACAGCGTCGGAGCACGGTTCTCCTCCTGTGAGCTTTGAGGGTGTCACGCTCAAGAGTGTGCTAGAGAAGGCTGGCGTTCCCTTCGGAGAATCGATGAAGGGCAAACGACTCACGAATTGCTTGCTGGTTGAGGGCGCAGATGGCTATCGAGCCGTGATCGCATTGCCGGAATTGGATCCCGCATTCACGGACAAGCAGACAGTGCTCGCCTTTCTGCGGGATGGCAAGCCTCTCACTGAGAAAGAAGGGCCATACCGCATCGTCATTCCTGACGAAAAGAGGATGGCTCGTTGGGTCAGGCAAGTGACGACGCTCAAGATCGTCGATGTGCAATGAACCAGGTCAATCCTTCTGAATCATGACTTCGGTAGCTTTGACAACGGCGGTGACGGTGTCGCCTTTCTTTAACTTCAGTTCGTCAGCGCTGCGGCGTGTAATAGCACTCTCGATGAGGTTGTCCCCAACACGCACGACGACATGGGCCATGATGTCGCCGAGCTGAACTTCTTCTATCTTTCCGCGCAATTTGTTGCGTGCTGATATCGCCATGTAGGCATTATAAAGTGCGCCAGGAGTGGACAATACAGTCCACTGAAAAGAGTCAAGGGTTTGAACAGGCTATCTGTCAAATGACAGACCCACCCCTGCCGAAGGCAAAGGTGGGACATTGTGCATCACGCTTTCGACTAGTTGCTCAAAACAGGGACGACTTTCACGATTGTGAGGTTGCAGTCGCCGTCATTGTTCGTGCAATCTGTCGGATCCTCGCCTACGATCCAGTAATTCGGATGCAACGCTGTACCGCCATCCTTGAACACCACGAAATCGTGATCCCCTTGATTCCCTCCAGACTCGGTGCACTTTCCGTCGTTCAGGTTGAATAGCGTATATGCGTAACAACCGTGCAGTGGCAGCGAGGCATTTCCGCATGGAGGGTCTGAGTTATCCGGGTTCGAACCATCCGGACATGCCGGCTCGCTCACGTCGCTGTAGTAATAGCCGAAATACCTGGGTGGCGTGAAAGTGACGCTTTTGCCGACTGGATCTGGCGTCAGACTTCCCGTCGGTTCGCCACTGCCCTGGAACAGTATGTGTCTGGTCCCGACTGCGGAACCGCTTGCATTCGTTTCAAACCAGCCAAATTCGTTGATTTCTGTCGGGTTCGCTGAAAAATTCAGGTACAAAGTTGCTCTCAGTCGCCCACCCGTACTCCTGAAATAAACGGTGTTGTCGCGGGAACCGCCTGTGTCGTTTACCGAGTCGTAAGGCGTTCCCCAAAACGGCAACGCCCCTGGGGCCGACGCTGCGCTGCCGAGTCCCTGGCAATCGCCGGTCGAGGTCAGGCAGAATCCCGCGTTCTTGTCCGCAGGCGTTCCCCCATAAGTGTTGCTGAAAGTCTCCCAGGTAACGTCCCAGTAAGGTGCAGAGTTGTCGTTCAAATCGGACGGAATTGTGTTGTTGTCGCCTATTGTCCAGGTCTGCCAGCCGGCTCCGGAACTGCCGATCACGGTCTGACCATAGGACGTTCCACAGATCAAGGCTGCGGCAATTGCAGCCTGCAGGAAAAGAGTTCTCGAAAGTGTCATGGCGCATCCCTCCTTAAGGATGTGTATGGACGAAGGTTGAACTTCGTCGTACAGGTTGACCTAGAGTTAAGAGCCCAATTCAGGTGTGGACAAACAACGACGGGTTCGGGCCCAAACTACTAATGGAAGAACTAAGTCCGGGGGGAACTCACAACTAACTTGATATCGCTCCTGGGGAAGGAAGCGGATAACATTGCTGCGCATACAGCCTATAAATTAATTCAATGGCGAAGTCAAGTTGAAATCAAGAAAAGGCTCGCGACCGTTCTAAATTTTATACACTTTGAAAACTTTGGAGTGGGAATTTGTGACGCCAACCATACGGAAGATGACAAATTCTTTGCAAATGCGTGACACGCCGCACTGTCCTCTCCGCTAGTCTCAGCTGTTCAAGCTCACACAGAGAAGTAACCGTCTACTCTCCCCGAGCGAACGTCTCAGTGTGTCTACGAACCGCGCGTCCATAACTGTGGAAACAACATTTATCGCAATCAAGAAGGAGAACACAGAAGTGTCCAGTTTGAAATCCGGAATTCCCAATCTCAAAGCCGACTATGCTTTGGGACACTCGTCTCGTGAATTGGATCGCCTCACCTTTCAAGGCGCCGTTTTCGCTCCGCATACCCGTCACCTACTTACAGAAGCTGGCATAACAAGGGGCATGCGAGTACTCGATGTCGGCAGCGGCTGCGGAGACGTCAGTTTCCTGGCAGCTGACCTGGTTGGTTCGAACGGATACGTCTTGGGCGTAGATCGCTCGCCTGCCGCCGTGGAAAGGGCCAGAAGCCGTGCCTATCGACGTAATCTCAGTAACGTTTCGTTTGAACTCGGCGATCCAGCCACGATGCACTTCGAAGGGTTGTTTGACGCGATCATCGGTCGGTTCGTATTGATGTATCAGGACGATCCGGCGAACAGTCTGCAAAAAATGATGCGACATTTGCGCCAGGGTGGCTTGGTAGCGTTCCAGGAAGCCGACACGACTGCCTGCCGCACCTGGCCCGCGGTTCCTGTTTTTGATGAAGCGGCTCGCTGGCTCGCGGAAGGATTGCGCAGCGGCGGAGCCCGCCCTGAACTTGGTCTGGAAATACATTCTGTATTCGTCGATTGCGGCTTGCCGGCGCCTCGCATGCGCACGGATGTGCTCGTCTCCGGCGAAGCAGATAGTCCCGTCTACAAATTACTCGCCGAGGCAGTGCGCAGTTTGGCGCCGACGCTGGAAAAGTCGAAGATTGCGTCTGCGGCTCAACTGAAGATTGATACTTTGGCAGATCGCATGCGAACGGATGTGGCCGCAAAACGAGCCATCGCGATGTCTTATGGACTCGTTGGCGCCTGGGCCAGAAAACCGTTCACGCAGCACTCGCAAATCATCAGTTTGGAACCGGCCAGGCCACGATTGCTAAGCGGAACTGATGCGCATGACGACATGTAAGAGCGCAGAAGAGATTCCTGGCTTGCCGCGAACAGGCTTCAACTTATCGTCGCGCCTTTGCCCACTCAATCCATTTTATGTAGTCGGGCGTTTTCCCCGGCGGATCGATGTTGTATGGCTTGTCGTGATAGAAATGCCAATGACCGTGTTCGCCCAGCGCGTTCTGGATATTTCGCCGCGTGTCAGAGATCACAAACCTGTCGCCGAAGCCACGAAACACGGAATAGCTTTGCCCGAATGCCATCCCGTCGATCAGTTCGCTCACGTTATCAGCCTGCGAACACTGCCAAAGTCTTGTCCTTATTTCCCTCTGCTGTTCCGCTGGCTTCGGAGGGTTGCTACCTGAGCCCGGAAAAACGATGAATGGTACTGGATGACCTTCCTGATTGTTCCCGGGAAACAATCTTTGGAAGACCTGCGTCGATACTTCTCCGACCTTCTCTTGCGCGCCTGAATCGCCGTAAAAGAATGCTTCGCTCGTGGCTGTGTCGTTGCGGATTGCAACGCCAAAATTTCCCAACTTGACGCCCAGCCCGGCCAAGGGAGGTGTCAGCGCAGCATACGAAACGGTGGTCGCGTCCCAGTAGCTGCGCTGATCGGTCTCGACGAATGCCGAACTTGTTGCGGCTGAAGTACTGGAAACATAAAATCTGTTTCCAGGTTGGAATACTGGAAACGCTCCATTGCGGTCGCGCAGCGTCAAGCCCTGCGTATCATCGATGTCAAATCCGTCAGCTGCTGCTGCTCTGGAAACCACACCATGCCACTCCCAATTGTTCCCTGCTGCGTTAAATGTGGCGTGCTCGTCGCTGGTGCCATTTCTCAGACAATCCAGGCCGCCGTTTTTGCCATTCGGATTCGCCGGATTGAAACGAGCGTAGCAATTCGGCGCCCCGTCCACGTCCTGATTCAGAATGCATTGAAACACGATGGCTCGAAATTTCGACAGATACATCCCGTCTATTTGAACCAGGAATGATCCGCCTCTTGTTTCAAAGCTGCTGGCCGTCCGTGAATCCCAGTAGTGAAGAAGGCATTTGAACTCCATGGCCCGTGTCGCCGAGGTCGTCGCATCTCGGATGTTCGGGCTAGCCCGAGGCTAGCGAAAAACAAGACTTCGCCTTGTCATGCGCTTGCAAACGCTGTGCCATCTTTTCTTCCCTTTTTGCTCTCCTGGAAGTGAACCGTTTGCACCTTGCGCATCAATCCCCTCTACTGTAGGAATCGAAAACTGCACCCAAGAGCCGACATAGTTCAAGGAATCATCGATACCTTGCCGATTCCGTGAGCCAGAAGCCCGCTAGTCGTCGAAACGCTAAGCCGACAGAAAACGCGCCTGCAACGAATCTCTTGTCGCCGCTCAACCTGATGAACCTTTCAGGTTCCTTTCATCTTCAGCGTCTAACCTGATGGCTGCTCTTCGTCGACGCGTGTCAGGAGGACTAATGTCCATTCGAACTTTGCGTGCCTGCGTTCTGCTCGCTGTCGTTTCTTCCATTGTTGGTAGAGGAGCTCTGGCGCAAGAAAAATGGGCTGTCGAAAAAACGTTCCACGTTGGAGGGGAAGGCGGGTGGGACTACGTCACTCTCGATGCACAGAATCACCGGCTCTACGTTCCCCGAAGCTCCCACACAATGGTGATCGATGCCGACTCCGGAAAGACGCTAGCCGACATCCCAGGACAGCAGCATAACCACGGAGTCGCGCTGGCTCCAGCAGTCGGACGAGGTTTTATCACCGACGGCAGCGGCTCGATCGTGATTTTCGATCTCAAGACGAATGCCGTACTGGGTACAGTTGCCGCGCGGCCGGATGCCGATGGCATTATTTTTGACAAAGCCAGTGGTCTCATATTGGCCGTCTCCGGCGACGACGGAGTCCTGATGACTCTGAAACCTGACGTTGATCCAAAGAGTGCATCGATCGATCCACCCATCGATCTGGGCGGCAAGCCGGAGTTTCTCGCGTCCGACGAGGCTGGCAAGATCTATATCAATCTGGTCGATAAAAATCAGGTTGCTGTCGTCGACATCAAGACAAGAAAAGTTCTGGCACACTGGCCGGTCGCGCCCGGCGGAGCGCCCGTGGGCTTGGCTATCGACACTGCGCGGCACAGACTGTTCGTTGGATGCCGCAACCCCCAAAAGCTGATCGTGATGAGCACCGACGACGGAAAGGTACTCGCCGATCTGCCTATCGGCGCCGGCGTTGACGCGACGCGGTTTGATGGCCGGCAGGCATTTGCGAGCTGCCGGGACGGGAAGCTGAGCGTCGCAGCCGAAGTCAATGGCAAATTCGAGATTGTTGAAACGGTCGCCACCGCGCCCGGCGCGAGGACGATGGACCTCGATGCAGCCGCGCACAAGATTTACTTGCCGACCGCCGAGTTTGAGGAGCAGAAGCCGGGAGCCACGGGCCGTCCCGCTGCGAAACCAGGCACATTTGAAATCGTGGTTGTCGCACGACACTGATGTTGGAACTGCCATGCATTTGTTTTCATGAGGACTCCTGGCTCACATGACTCCGGAAGATCGACATCAAATGATCGAACTCTGCAAACGTATTGCCCGCGAGACAGATTTGAAAACACTTGCCGTCTACATTGACGAACTCAAAGGGATCATTCAGACAAAAATCATGGAACTACGCGAGGCTCACAAACGCCTGTCGAAATGAATTGTTCCGCGATACGGCGACTTACTCGTCATTGACTTCGAGGGACGCACAATCGAATGACTATCGAAACCTTCAGGTAGTTTTCATGTTCCTCCGCTAACGTCTTGCCGAAGTCAAAAATACGTTCAATACCCACTAGAGACCCCGGCATCCCGAGATGTCGGGGATTTTTTGTCAGATCCGCGTCGCGCTGATCCGCTCTCTGAAGTCGGCGGTCTCGGGTCACAGTTCCGATGCGAACGAACCATTACCTCCCGCAGAACGGACTAGTATCTCTTCTAGCGTAAGATAGAGTTTCTGGCACCGGGGGTTCGGAACGCCAGTTCCCACGCTGACATGTTAAAAGCGGTTCTACTCAATACTTGGCGCAAAGGCCAGGATTGGCAAAAGGCTAAGAGTTCTCTTCGTTTTTGGAACGTCATTGTCTTGGGTATTGCCTGCTTGTTAGGCGCGATTGCCGTTCTGCAATATCGCTGGACAGAGCAGCTTAGCGGCGCGATGGAACGCCGCATCAGAAGCAATCTTGATTCGTCCATGACTCAGTGGAGCCTCGACCTGTATGGAAGGCTTTCCTCCATATGCGTTGCCCTCCAGGTCGGCCCGGATTCGGGAGCATTTGGCATTTGGAACGACTACCTTCAGCGCTATGTCTTTTGGAGCCAAAAGGCAAAAGAGGCGACACTCATCGAGAACATTCACTCCGATCCAGCGCTGATCGAGAGTATCTACATCTGGGAGACCAGCAATCGACTCCATCCCCAGCTTCACCTCTTAAATCCGCAGACCAACCGGATTGAAGACGTTGCTGCTCCTGAGATTCTTAATCCCTTGCTAGCGCGTTTACGCGCACGATCTCTAACTCTCCCCCAGGCCCTTCGAGCCTGGGAAATGTCCGTTCCAGCCGCGAAGGCCACCGCGGGGATGTCCCTGCCCGTGGGCGTTCCGAACAGCCCGATTACGGGGTGGCAATTCGATGAGTCCATTCCGGCCATTGTCCATCCTCTCGTGCACCACGACAACGCGGATCACCACACGGAAACGATTAATTTCTCCGCAGATAAGCCGGTGGATTGGATCGTCGTAGTGCTCAATTGGAAAACGATCCGAGAGCGGATCTTGCCCGATTTGTCAAAACGCTATTTCAGTGACAAAGACGACGCTGCCTACAGTCTGGCGATCGTTTCTGGCGGAACACCCTCGCGCGTCATCTTTTCCTCAGACGATAATTCCCGGAATCTCGGCAATTCTTTGCCCGACTCTTCCATGAATATCTTTGGGCCCCCACCGGAGTCCATCGAAGGCCATGTCTGGGAGTCCTTGAAGAACGCTGAGATGCGAAAACAGGGAGATTCGACTAGTTTCTCAGGACCCGCATGGTTCCCGGTCATCCAGTATGAAAGTGGAACCCCACCGTGGTTGCTGGTGGTGAAACGTCGAACCGGCTCTCTAGAGTCTGTTGTGAACCGAGTCTGGCGCGCCAATCTTGCGACCGGGTTGGCTATTCTCTTGCTCTTGGCGGTCAGCGTCACGCTAGTTATTTTTGCCACGCGCCGTCTTCACCGCATCGCACTTCTTCAGATGAACTTCGTCGCCAGTGTTTCCCATGAACTTCGTACGCCTTTGACCGTGATGATTTCCGCGGCCGAGAACCTTGCAGACAATGTCGTTGAGGATCCAGCCGAGATCCAGGAGCATGGCGAAGTAATAATCGGCCAAGGGCGAATGTTGATGGATCTGATCGACCGGATTTTGCTCTTCGCGGCGGGTAGCAGCGGAAAACACCTGCAGGCCCTACGCCCAGTTCATGTTGCCGATGTGATGAAACAGGTGCGACGCAATGTTGCCCGGCTGGTTCAGACCGCCGGAATTGAGGTCGAAGAACGAATTCCCGCAGACCTGCCTCCCGTTATGGCTGATCCCGGACTGCTCGCGCAATGCTTACAGAATCTGATTGTGAACGCGATCAAGTACCGCGGTGACAGCCATTGGGTTGGTTTGTCGGCGGAACTCCATCCCGGCTCAGGCCGCATGCGAGAAATATGGATCAATGTCCAGGACCATGGAATGGGCATCAGCGAGCAGGATTTGATATACGTCTTCGATCCGTTTTATCGTAGCCCCGAGATGCTGGAGACTCATGTGCAGGGAACTGGTTTAGGCCTGACAGTAGCCAAGCGCTGCATTACCGACATGGGTGGGAGGCTCGTTGCTGCCAGTAAGCTCCGTCAGGGAAGCACATTTACCGTGCAATTGCCGGTCGCGGAATCCTTTCAACGCGAATCCACGCTTTCCGGTTCGGTGATCGCTCGGGGAGGATCCGAATGAGCGAAAGCATTTTGCTCATCGAAGACGAACAGGAGCTCTGCAGAGTCCTTACCCTCCGATTGAACAAGCGGGGCTACGAAGTCGACACGGCGGCTGACGGTGTGAGCGGCTGCAAGAAGGCTCTAGGGGCGTCATTTGATCTGATCATTCTGGATATCGCTCTTCCCCAGCGCAACGGTCTCGACGTGTGTCGTGACCTCCGGCAAGCCGGTCTGGCCACTCCGATTCTCATGCTTACTGCTCGCACCCAGATTGCGGACAAAGTGGTGGGTCTCAAACTTGGCGCAGACGACTATGTGACCAAGCCCTTCTCTTCCTCTGAGTTGATGGCTCGCATCGAGGCGCTGTTGCGCCGGCCTCCCCTACAAACAAATCAGCTTGTACATGACTTTGGCACCGTGCGCATCGACCTGCGGCGTATGGAAGTGAAGCGCAATGGCAAACTCGTTCGCCTTACCGCTCGCGAGTTTCAACTCCTTCGCTACCTCGTAGAAAGGCCCGGTATTGCCGTTGCGCGGAAGGAACTCTTACGCTCGGTCTGGGCATACGATGCCGACAGTTTCACGCGAACAGTGGATGTTCATATTGCCGGGTTGCGAAGAAAGCTGGAGGACGACCCTGACTCGCCTCATTTGATTGTCACCGTTCCCGGCATGGGATATCGATTCGACGGTGAGGCAAAGTGATCTGCAACGGAACGAAACGTTTCGAGATTCACCCAAATCTTGAGTTCAGAACCACCCCAAGTCGGGGCAGGACCAAGCGATCCCGCCCGACCGGGGCGTTCGATGTTACTTAGTCACCATCTCCATCACTTTGAGTAGAGCTAACCTCGGGAGCGGGTGTCCCCTTCAGTCCTTCCCAAAGGATCTTGTTATACAGTTCAGTCGGAACTCGGTCTTCCGCCGAGAAATCAAAGCCGCGGGTCTTGTCAGCCCACCACGCCGCGGTGTGAGTCGTTTTCAAGTCCGGACCAGCAACAAAGTTCACTTTCTTCGTATCCAGTCCAAGGTCGGTCAGCTTCAGGAGGGTGGATGCACTGGCGTCAAACGTCCAGCGGCCCGACGAGCGCGTTTCGAAAACATCTGCCATCGGGCGCGCGTAGTACGTATTGAGGTTGAGGTGTTCAGTGCCCAGAATGTCCTCCATCGTTCGCAACACATTCGGTTGACTGTAGCGAGTGCTCACTACAGCGTGTTTCCTCACGTACGGACCCACAAAATACGTCGTGGCGCGATGCGAGTCCACGTGATCCGCTCCGTCTTGCGAGTCGTCCTCGATGATGATGATCAGAGTGTCCTTCGCATAGGGGCTGCGTGCCACCGTTTGAACCAACAAGCCGACAGCGTAGTCGTTATCGGCCTGTTGCAATTCCGGAGTGTTCACCCCACCCAGTGCCGATCCGAAGCTGCCGGTGTGATCGTGGCTGAGGCCGCGAATCATCTCTAGCGTTGGCAGATTGCCATTCTGAACGAACTGCTGGAACTCTCGGTTCCATTCATTGAAGCGCCAAAAATCCGGATACACCTGGTCGTAAGCGCGGAAATACGGATCATAGAATCCGTTCTGATTGATCACCGCATTCGCCGCCGTAGTCTGGATGATGCCTGCGGCGAATGGATCCGTGACCGGGTTCTGGATCGTCCCAACACTCCCCGGCGTGTTCGCCATCCAGCCATAGTTGCGAACCGTCCCGCCGGCGTTTAGCACAGCGTTGAAGATGTATCCCTCCTGGTAACCGGTCGGACCGTCGGTCGCTGCGTGGTCGCCGTCACCCGCCAGGATATTTGCCGCGCCGCCGCTCATCCCTGAAGTCAAGCTGCTGTAGGGCGTAGTTGCTCCGGTCGGATCGAAGAACAGATCACGCTCGGCAACTGTACTCAGGTTGCTTGGAATATTCCGGTTCTGGCCTTCACCTTCGTACGAGAGGCCGCGGTTCACGCGTGCATAGTTGATCTGCTGCGTCAGCGTTTCCGTATTAGTCACGCGGCCTCGCATCGTCCACGACCAGCCGTCCATCGATCCGTCGCCAGGATCCATGAAGTTATCCAGCGTGACGAAATTCGATGCGATGCTGTGGAAGCTGGGCGTGACCAGTTTGCCGAAAAGAGCCAGTGAAGGTTCTCCGTTCGATCCATTCCCGAGATCACCCAGAATCTGGTCGAAGGTGCGATTTTCCTTGACGATATAGATAACGTGCTTGATCTTGCCGTGAAGGAAACTCATCGTTTCCCGATCCGATTCGCGGGTCTGAGGAAAGTATCCGTTGTTGCGCGCCACTCTTGAAGTCAGTTCCCAGAGGGACTCTCCATCCGGAACTCGCGCGCTGACCAGCGACGCATGCTCCAGTTGGAACTGATACTGGTTGTTCGCCCGCAATTTTGCCGATTCAGCCGCGTTTCCACCCGGGAAAGGACCTCCCGGCGGGGTGATGTACTGGATGAAGGCGAAGTTGCCGTAGCCGTAGCCGGGGTTGGGCCCCGTATTGCTCTTTCCGTTGATGATGTACATCCAACTGCCATCCGAGCTGAAGGTCACGTCGGTCGGATCATAAGCAGTAGGAAGCAGGCCAGCTGTCTTGAATGCGTATGGCCCACTCAGCGGGATCACTGCGATCGAGTTCGAACCGGCATTCACTGCGTACAGTGTTCCCTTGTTGATCGCCACCGCGATTGGCGCAGCGCCAGTCGTATTGGCCGGAAAATCAAGAAAAGCCGGACCACGCGTGTCGATCTTGTGAGTGATCGTGTTGCTCTTCGTGTCGATAACAGCGACCTGGTCCTGATTGTCCTCCGCTACGTAAAGCGTGGAACCGTCTGCGCTGAGCGTCATCCCGTTCGGATTGCCGTCTAGTTGAATACGGCCGGCAAATGACCCTGCGGTGGGACTCGAAACGTTCACAGCCACGATTTCACGATCGCGGTCGGCGCCCACGTAAGCAATGGTGCCGTTCAACACCACCGAGTACGGAAAGGTTCCACCCTTGGTGCCGGCTGGAGCGCCAGAAGTGGAGAAGGGCCGCAGATCGTATTCATACCGTACTGTTCCACTCGCCGTGTCGATTACGCTGATCGAGTCGTTGTAGTTGTTCACCGCAACCAGTGTTTTACCGTCGGCGGAAATCGCAAGACCGGCCACGTTGGGCTCGACACTCAGACCAAGACCGGTCCGATTAGCGGTGTTCGAAACGCAGCCGTCGGGTGCGTGACCAAGCCCGATCTTTCCGTTTAGCGCGAAGCTGGTTCCGTTATTTCCGTACACATACACCGTGTCGTCGCAGCCGCCGGACGCATACAACGTCTGGCCGTTCGGTGACCACACCAGTCCTACGTGCGCATTCAGTTGCTGGATAACCTGCTTCAAAACGGGTTTTGTCTTGTTGTCTCGGTTGATGTCATACAGAAAAAGAAATTGCGTGGATGCCGCCGTGTCCACGTTTCCGTTTGCGTCATAAAGAGAGTTCATTCCAGCTGTCAGGATCGCCAACGTCTTTCCGTCCGGGCTGGCCGCCACTTTTACAGCTTCACCCGCGATGAAGTTCGGATAGTTCGGAAGGCCTGGGTTCAGTGTTTGCTGTTCTGCATGAGACAAGGCTGTTGGAGTGATGAAGAGACCTGGGGGAGTCGGCGATGTACGACCGCCGTTGTGGGATTGCGCGTTCGCAACACTCGCAACGACCGGAACGGTCAAAGCGAGAACAAGTAGTCTGCGCATCTCGAACCTGAACAGTCTCATACTGCAATTCTTCTCCTTCTGAATTTCCTCACCGCGTGAGGCAGATTTTGGACGGAGCCTAACATCGCTCTCCATCTCGCGACAACGAACTAGCGATAAATTCACATAGTGTTTTTATGGCTGTAACAATTCGATCTCACGAGCAGATGCGAGGAGAAGTAAGGAGCGGTTTCGATCACTACTTACAATCAATGAATCGCGGTCCCGAATTGAAGTAATGCGCGAAGGTTGGACCCGGAATGTGAAAATTCTGAGAAATACCAGAGTATAAGTCTCTCCGTGTCGCTGGGGAAGGGTGCGCAAAAATGAAAGAATAGCGCCGGCATCTTGCCCTGCCCACGCTATGTTCTAATGCAACAGTGTCCTGGCTTACCGTTCTGAATCGTGAAGTCATCGCCTGCACTCGCTGTCCGCGTCTGGTCGAATATCGCGAGCAAGTCGCGCGAGACAAGCGTCGCGCTTACCGCGATTGGGAGTACTGGGGAAAGCCCGTGCCGGGTTTCGGCGATCCTGAAGCTCGCGTTCTCATCCTGGGATTAGCTCCCGGAGCGCACGGCTCCAACCGCACTGGACGTCCGTTCACAGGCGACGCTTCCGGCAACTTCATGTATCCCGTGCTTCACGAGACTGGCTTCGCCAACCAGCCAACCGCAATCAATCGCAACGATGGCCTGAAGTTGATCGATCTTTACATCACTGCGGCCGTCCGATGCGCTCCGCCAGACAACAAGCCGCTGCCGGGGGAGCTCGCCGAGTGCGCCGTATTCCTGGACCGCGAAATTGCCGGGCTTAGCAAGGTCAAGGTTGTGGTTGCGCTCGGCAAGATTGGCTTCGACGCTTATCTAAACAATCTGAGACGCCGCGGGCTGGTTACCAGCCGCGCGCCCTACATTTTCAAGCACGGCGCACACTACCCGATGCCCGATGGAAAGGTGCTTCTGGCGTCCTATCATCCATCGAACCAGAACACGGCGACTGGCAAGCTTACGCGGGAGATGTTTATGGCGATATTCAAGCAAGCACGGAAACTCGCCGATAAGTGAAGCAAGCGCCGCGCGGCCGGATCGTGGAACCTTCCCGTTAGGGAATCGCCGGCAAAAGCAGGTTACGATCCGGGGCGGCGCTTTCTGGACGGGGTCACTTCAATTTCGTCACCGTGACTTCCAGTTGAAACTGGCGCTTGGAATTCGGGTCGTCCATGCCGCCGATAAGGATTGGTTTACCAACGACTAGCAACGTGCTGCCGGAGATCTTGATCTGCCGGACGATAGGGAGGGACACGCTCGTATGTTCAGACTCATTGCTGGTATCAAGGTTGCTAACGTCACTACGAACAACCAACAGCAATTCTTCACCATGCTCCCGTAGTTGAGCCCAGATGCTCGTGCCCACATCTAGATATTGGTATTGCACCTGCGCCGAGGTGTTGGTACTGGAGGCGGCGGCTACCGGAACGCGCGTCCCGATCTTGATCTCGTTAGATTCGCTCGCGGTCAGATTCATGGAGTAGCGCCGCGTGTTTAAGACTTTTCCGTCGGACACCTCGTTGAAAGCAAAATCAAGCCGATAGGGCTGCACCGGTTCGAACTTTCCCGATTGTGCCGGGACCTCTTTCTTGGATTCGTCCTGAGCGCTAGCCGACAGAAGCCCAGAAGCGAGTCCGATGCAGATAACGGGGATAAGTAGCGCGATTGTTTTTCTCATGGTTGCTCACCTTTCTTCTTCAATGGAAGTGGAAGGCCGGGTTTCTGAACCGGAATCGTTCATTACTTTCTGTGTTTCAAGCGCGAATTCTTCTTGTGCCTGGGCTACGAGCTGAGCCTCGTTGGGGAACTTTTTAACGTACTCGGCCAAGGCGATCTCTTCTGTGCTCAAGGGTTGGGGAGAAGGGAACTGATCGAGCTTGGGAGGGCTGTCCCTGTGAGTGGTTCTTTGGACGACACGCTTTCGAACCGGAGCGATGTCTCGTACGATGGTGTTCTCAGTTCTGTGCGGGACGGCGTGATTTGCAGGGGGTTGTTGAATCGCTGGATGATTTGCTATCGGGGGAAGAGTGTGTCCGTTGAAGTGCCAGGCTACCGCCACGATAATCATTGTGAGTACCGCAGCCGCTAATCCCCAGGTCCACCACTTCGAACGTGTGCTGGATTCCTGAGAGCGAAGGTTGGCCAAAATGCGTTGCTCTAATCCTTCGCGAGCTTCGACCGTCGCGTACATGCCAAGGGCGGTGTTCAGCGCACGATCCAGATCATCGTCCTGCTCATTCGAATTGCTTGCATGCATTCCGTAGTCTCGCTCTCGCATCGTCATCACCTACTTCCTGCCCAATCGTTTCCCCATCTTCTCTTTCAAAATCTGTCGCGCGCGGAATACCCTCGACCTGACGGCGGCTTCGTTGATGTCAAGCGTAGCCGCGATTTCCCGCGGCGACATCTCTTCGATCGCGGATAGCAGCAGAGGCGCGCGCAACTTCTCCGGCAAACCTGCGATCAGCTTTTCAAGCAGCGAGCCAACCTGAATGCCCAGGACTTCTTCGTCCGCCGGCGCGTCGAGAGAAGCGATCGCGGGCTCAGCCTGATCCGGAGCATCGAGCGGTACCTCGACATCGCGCCCGTGTCGGCGGCTGTAGTCGACCGCGACTCTCCAGGCAATGCTCGCCAACCAGGTCTTTGGATTTTCGACGGCCGCGAGCTTTGAGCTATACCGCAGAATGCGCATAAAGGTTTCCTGTGTGGCGTCTTCGGCGTCCTGATGCCGATACAGCACTGCAAACGCGATCCGATACACGAGCCGGGAGTGCGCCTGGACCAGTTCTTCGACCGCATTACTGGCACTTCGCTCAGCCGTTGCCGCCCCGTTCAGGATCGCTTCTCCCGCCAGCACTCGTCTGCCCTCAATCATGAAGACCGGTCTCACCTCGATTGTGTTCAGGAATTTCTGCGGGAAGAACGCTCGTAGAGACGTTGCTTGCAACGTCTCTCTGGCCACGCCCTAGATGTCAAACGCGTTGATACGCTTTTCCGGGGCTAGGAAGGGAATTGGCGGTAGTCCATGTAGAGAGAGAGAGAGACGTAACAAGTTACGTCTCTACGAGAGGATTACGGGTTCCGGCTCCAGCCGGACGCCCCAGATGTTCTCCACCCGTTGCTGGATTTGATCTTTTAAGGCAAGGATTTCGGCAGCGCTGGCGCCTCCGCGGTTCACGAGTGCCAGAGCGTGCTTGCTCGAGATTCCGGCTTGCCCGAGCGCATAGCCGCGGACAAACCCGGAGTGTTCGACCAGCCAGGCAGCGGAGACTTTGTGATTCTTCTCTAGTCCTGGATACGTTGGGATCGCCAGTTGCTTTCCCGAAGCTCGTTTCTGAAGATCCTGGTGCTGAGTCTCCGAGAGAACCGGGTTCTTGAAGAACGATCCCGCGCTCTGGCAGTCGGGATCGCCCTCGACGATCAACATCCCTTTTCGCGCGCGAATCTGCCGGATGGCTTCCCGGACTTCTCCTAAAGCCGGAACTGATTCCCGTTCTGCAAAATGACGCTTCAGATCTCCATATTCCAAGTGTGCATCGCCTCCCGGGATCAGCGAATACGTGACCCGGAGAATAATGAAACGCCCGCGTTCGCTCGTGTTGAAGATGCTTGATCGATAAGAGAATCCGCAAGCTTCGTGACACAACTCGCGCACGTGGTTTTCTTTCAGATCGAATACCTCGACCGACTCGATCGTTTGGGAAACGTCCTGCCCATACGCGCCGACGTTTTGCACTGGTGTGCCGCCGACGCTGCCTGGGATACCGCTGAGACATTCAATTCCGGCACAATTCTGCGCGATCGCGTGCGAAACGAAATGGTCCCAGGATTCTCCAGCGCCCACCTCGAAAAAAACTTTGCCTTCTGCGCTCGGGCGCGCCTGCCGGTCGATACCCGATATCCCAATCTTCAGAACCACTCCCGGCCATCCAGAATCGGCGATCAACAGATTGCTGCCGCCACCCAGAACAAAGAATGGGACATTCTTCGTTCGCGCCCACGAGACCGCTTCTTGCACCTCCGTGGGTGACGCCGCTTCGACGAAATACCGGGCGGGTCCGCCGATCCGGAAGGTAGTCAGCGGCGCGAGCGCGACATTTTCTTGCAGCAGCATGAAGCAATGACTATATCGCAGCACGTGCCTTCGAGCGCCAATACGATTCAACCGTTAGAATGATGATGAGGAACGAACATTATGCCGATGTATCCGGAAATCATGGTTGTGCCCATGCGCGAGGAATTGACGCGGCTGGGAATCGAAGAACTGCACACGCCGCAAGAAGTGGATCAGGCGCTGAAGGATCGTCCTGGGACCACGATGGTGGTCGTCAATTCGATCTGCGGATGTGCCGCTGGAAGGATGCGTCCGGCCGTACGGATGGCGATGCAGAACTCGGCCAAACCTGCTCGATCTTACTCAGTGTTTGCCGGACAAGAGAAAGAAGCCACCGACCGGGCGCGCAGCTACTTCACTGGATATCCGCCGTCGTCGCCCTCAATTGCAATTTTGCGTGATGGCCAGCTTGTCTACATGATGCCGCGACGCGATATCGAGTCGCGCGAAGCGCCCGCGATTGCAGCCGATTTGAAGGCTGCCTTCGATCAATTCTGCTCGTAGGAACTTTGCTCAACGCATTGCTTGCGTTTCGCGTGCCTACTTCTCTGACTTGTTCGCCATGAACGTCTTCACCACGATGGCATTCGGCTGCACGCCGACCGGAATCAGCGTCAACAGCGAATATTCACTGGGCTCGAGTTTTCGCGGCTTGCGCTTCTGAATCACCGTCACGTCACCCGATTCCGTTCCCAGGACAAGCAGATAGTTCTGATCTGGCGTGAGCGCGAGTGCATCAGGGTGGCTGCCAACATTGAAAGTTGCGATGCGGCGCCCCATCTCAATGTCGTAAACCGCCACGCTGTCAGAACCGAAATTCGAAACATACAGCCGGGAGTTGTCGAGAGTCACGACGCCGCGTGAAGGGTGCTGTCCGATTTCCGGGCTGCTGCCTACTTCGTCATTGTACGTTTCGATAATGGAGATGCTGTCGGAATCGAAGTTGCAAACGATCATCTCGCCGCCGTCTGGTTTAAGAGCAAGGCTCACGGGCGTGCGTCCCACGTCGAGCAGGGCGAGCACGCGGTCGTCTTTTCGCGGTTGGATCTTGGGATCCTCCGTGGCCAACTGGATCGATGCGACTTGCGATGATCCCGAGCAGGAGACAAAGGCCTTGGTGGAATCCGGCAGAATCGCGATGTCCTCCGGAT
>Ga0207693_10000515_pt1 | contig 34958 bp, 32 predicted proteins | sample LARL81metaG_FD_184347 | JGI IMG/M metagenome (GOLD analysis project Ga0207693, IMG submission 184347) | Corn, switchgrass and miscanthus rhizosphere microbial communities from Kellogg Biological Station, Michigan, USA - LAR L8-1 metaG... | ecosystem: Host-associated > Plants > Roots >... | reverse complement strand
AGGCACAGTGCGACCATGACACCGATCACTATGTATCGGTATCGGTACACCGTTCGACCCCACCAGGCGAACACGTAAGCTCCTTCTAAGTCTGTGGCGCCGCGTATCTCCAGTTGTCTACACGCGCGAGGTCAGTAGCGAGGTCAGCGGCCGGAACGGCTGCAGCCAAGCCCCCTGCTCGGGCAGCGAATCAAGGCCGATTCGCGGTAGCGGTTCCCGGAAAACACCAGGAATGTCTTCCAGGTCGACAAACTCCAAGCTATCCGACGCTAACGCCCAACTGGCATGTTCGCGAAATCCAAGCACCTGAACGGGCACGCCATCGCGGGCGATTTCCTCCAGCGGTTGTTTGAACGCCTGCCCGTCGGCGGAGGCCACCAGGACGCCGGCCAAGCCCTCGCTGTGTCGGAGCGCGATGTGGTTGAGCATGTCGCTGTCGACGTCGCTGTCTTCGTCGATCTTCGGTTTCGCGAAGACCGCGAAGCCCACGTTGCGCAACGCTTCCACCCAGGGCCGAACCACGTCGGCGCTACCTGGGGCGATGTTGGTGAAGACCGTCGCCTCGGGCTCCAGCGTGACGGCAGGGGCAGCACCCCCAAGCTTTGAAGACAGCTCGGCCGTGCGTGACAGCAGCCATCGGCCAAGGGCGTCGAACCGGGGCCGGTGCGCGGCGGTGGGCCTGCCGCCAAGGATCGAGCCGAGGCCCATGTCCAGGTTGGGTGCGTCCCACACCAGCAGCACCCGGGCGGTGGTCTCGGCCGGTGTCACCGGCGGCGGGTTTACATCTTCTATATGCGGGATGTCTTCAGTGAGGCTCACGGCTGTTTCTCCCAGAGCAATTCGACAACGGCGCTGCCCGCGCGCTGGGCTTTACCTTCGTACTTGGTGACGGGCCGCTGCACCGAGATCGGCAGCGAGTCCGATGCGGTGACACGGCGCAGCCGCGGTTCGGCATCGCCAACCTCCGCGATCTGTTCGGCGTAGCCGGCGTCATCGGTGGCGGTGTGCAGCACGCCGCCAGGACGCAGTCGATCGGCGATAAGCGCGATGGTCGCCGGCTGCAGCAGCCTGCGTTTATGGTGGCGCGCCTTGGGCCAAGGGTCGGGGAAGAACACCCGCACGCCGGTCAACGAATCCGGCCCAAACATGTGCTCGAGCACGTCAACACCGTCGCCGCGGACTAGACGAATGTTGGTGACGCCCTCGCGGTCGATGGCGCTGAGCAGCTGGGCCAGCCCGCGCCGGTACACCTCCACCGCGACCACGTCGAGGTGCGGCTCGGCCTGCGCCATGGCAAGCGTCGAGACGCCGGTTCCGCTGCCGATCTCCAGCACCACCGGCGCCGACCGGCCGAACCAGGACTCGGTGTCCAGTTGCGGCGCGGGCCCGTCGGCGTCGCGCGCATGCATACCCATCTCAGGCCACAACCGCTCCCACGTGGCCTGTTGACCCCCGGAGAGCGTCGAGCGCCGGATACGGAAGCTGGTGACGCGGGGATGCAAATGCGGCTCGGCGACATCCGGCCTGGGCGTTTGCATCCGTCCATGGTCGCTCATCAAGGGTCGAGTACCCGCATCGTGGTACAGATTGATACCCAACAGTTGCCTTCGACTGGTATTGGGGACAACCGTTCGCGATGTGCCCACGGAGGTGCCAACATTTAGGCCAACAATCACCGTGGGGACCGGGTTTTCACTCGGGTGGGGTTAACGGAAGGCCACCAGATTTTCGTCGATGCGCTGACGCGATTCGCTGAGCAGAGCCAAAATGCGCGGTTGACGTCGATAATCGTTCGTATTGCTGCTCCGCTCCGCATTGCTGTGCTGGGTCGTGACGGGGTGGGGCGCGGCACGGTCGAGGCGGCGCTGGCCGAGTCGGGGGTGACGGTGACACCCGATGCGCCGGCCGCGGATTTACACGTCCTGGTGATCGCGGAGACACTCAAGCCCGAGGACCATGCCCGGCTCGCGGACGCCGACCGGCCGATCGTGATGGTGCTGAACAAAGCCGACCTGACGGGTCTCGGCGACGGTGGCCCGTTGGTTCGGGCTCATCGCCGCGCCGCCGACTGCCGTGCGCTGACTGGGGTGCCGACTGTTCCGATGGTCGGCTTGCTCGCCACGGCGCACCTGGATGACGAGCTGATGACGGCGCTGCGCGTGCTGGTCACCGAGCCTGCGGATCTGACGTCGACAGACGCGTTCGTGGGCACCGGACATTCGTTGCGGCCCGAACTTCGTCAGCGGCTACTCTCCATGTTGGACAGGTTCGGCATCGCCTGTGCCGTCCTGGCGCTCGGCGAGGGCGCCGACGACGCGACGGTGCCGACGGTGCTGCGGCAGGCCAGCCTTCTCGACAGGGTCGTCGAGCACATCGAGGCGGCGGGTGCGCCGGTGCGCTACCGGCGGCTGCGGTCGACGATCACCGAATTACATTCTCTCGCAATGCAATCCGACGACGATCGACTAACGCATTTTCTGTCGACCGACGCGACCGTCCTGGCCATGATGGCGGCTGCGGTCGACGTGGTCGAGGCGGCAGGAGTTGAGGTGGACCGGGGCGACGACGCGGCAGCACATCTGCGCCGCGCCGTGCACTGGCGGCGCTACAGCCGGGGTCCTGTCAGCGCCCTCCACCGCAGCTGCGGCGCCGACATCGCAAGGGGTTCACTGCGTCTGCTCGGGCGGGTCCGGTGACCGACCCGGTAGCCGCGGCGGACGCTGTGGTGGCGGCCGTCGATCCCGGGCTGAGTTCACCGGGTGTGGAGAGCCGCGATGTGGTGCTCGTCACGGGCCCGTGGCTGGGGGGCACCACGAGCCTTATCGACGTGCTGCGAGAGCGGTTGCCCGAACACACCTTTGTCGAGGCCGACGAACTGGGCACCGCCCACGCCCCCGCCGCGGTGGTGTTCGTGGTGTCCGCGATTGCTCGGCTGACCGAATCCGATTGTGCGCTCGTCGATCTCGCGGCAATAAACACCGATCTGGTCATCGGCGTGGTGGCGAAGATCGACGCGCACCGCAACTGGCGCGAGGTGTTGGCGGTCGACCGGACTCAACTCGCCGCACGCGCGCCGCGCTATCAGCACGTCGAGTGGGTAGGGGCCGCGGCTGCACCGGATCTGGGCGAGCCACGGCTCGACGAACTGGTCGGCGTGCTCCGGCAGCGGCTGGCCGACCCCGATGTACAGCGTCGAAACCGCTTGCGCGCGTGGGAAGTCAGGCTGGATAACGGGATCGACCGCTATCGGGCCGACGCCGCTGGAGCCGACCGTCAGGCGCGGGTAACCACGCTGCGCAAGAACCGCGACGACATCCTGCGTGCGCGGCGGTTGTCGAAGACCGAACGCACCATCGCGCTGCGCAGCCAGATCCAGCAGGCGCGAGTGCAGCTGACCCATTTCGGCCGCAACCGCTGCACGTCGGTGCGTGCCGAACTGGCCGAAGACGCCTCAAGTATGAGGCGACGCAGGCTCGGCGAGTTCGAGTCGTATGTGCGTACCCGCGCAGAAGAGGTCGTCGACGAGGCGGACGAAGGCATCACCAAACACCTCGGGGATGCCGCAACCGAACTGGGCTTGTCCGCGCCCGAACAGCCACCGCCGCTGAGGGCGCCGGAGTTCTCCCAGCCGCCGCTGAAGTCCCGGCGGCTGGAGACGCAGCTCACGATGATCCTCGGCGCCGGCTTCGGGTTCGGCGTCGCGCTTGCCGTGACGCGCCTGTGCGCGGGCCTCGCGCCGGGGCTGACCATCGCGGGACTGGCGGCAGGCGGTCTGGTAGGCCTTCTGGTCACGGTCTGGGTGGTGGGCATTCGTGGGCTGCTGCACGACCGCGCCGTGCTGGACCGGTGGGTCACCGACGTCGCCGCCACGCTGCGTTCCACGGTCGAGGAGCGGGTGGCTACTCGGGTGCTGGCCGCCGAAACGACGCTCACTTCCGACTTGGCCGCTCGCGACGAAGCCGAAGGCGCCACGGCCGCGGATCGCGTCGCGGAAATCGACGCCGAACTGCGCGAGCATGCGGTCGCCACTGCCAAGGCCGCAGTGGTTCGGGACCGCCGGGTGCCGCCGCTGCAGCAGGCGCTCGACGCTGTGCGCACCGAGTTGTACGGCTCTAGGTCCGCCAAAGCGAGGACCGGCTCGGATCCGGCGTTGTCGTAGACAGCCGTCCCGGATAAGGGTTTGCTGGCGCTCCGATATCGGTCTCGAAACCGGCAGCAGAAAAATTAGCCACGCGAACTGGATCGGAAAACCGGGAAGAATGTTTATCTGAATCGTTCCTGTGAGTGATCGGACATACTCCCGATTCCCCGCGCCTATGTCACCCACGTTAACCTCAATAGAGGGACGACCGAAGGCGCTGTCCTTGTGGCTTGGTTGGCGCTATCGGGGCCTGCGTCCTGGCAGAAACCTACGCAGGAGAGTTTTGATGACAGCAGCGACCATTCCAGGTCTGGACACCGCACCGACTAAGCATAAGGAGTTACTCGCCTGGGTCTCCGAGGTCGCGGAGCTGACGCAGCCGGACCGGGTGGTCTTCGCTGACGGCTCTGACGAAGAGAACGCGCGACTGTGCGATCAACTTGAAGCGGCGGGCACGTTCACGCGACTCAACCAACAGAAGAAGCCGAACTCCTACCTCGCGCTGTCCGACCCGTCGGACGTTGCGCGCGTGGAATCGCGCACGTTTATCTGCACCGAGCGTGAGATCGACGCCGGTCCTACCAACAACTGGATGGACCCCGCCGATATGCGCCAGATCATGACCGACCTGTACCGCGGCTCCATGCGCGGACGCACCATGTATGTAGTGCCGTTCTGCATGGGCCCGCTCGGGGCCGAGGATCCCAAGCTCGGTGTCGAGATCACCGACTCCGAATACGTCGTCGTGTCCATGCGCACGATGACCCGGATGGGCCAGGCCGCGCTGGACAAGATGGGCACCGACGGCTTCTTCGTCAAGGCGCTGCACTCGATCGGTGCGCCGCTGGAGCCCGACCAGAAGGACGTGCCCTGGCCCTGCAACGACACCAAATACATCAGCCACTTCCCGGAGACCCGCGAGATCTGGAGCTATGGGTCCGGCTACGGCGGCAACGCGCTGCTGGGCAAGAAGTGCTACTCGCTGCGGATTGCCTCGGCGATGGCCCACGACGAGGGCTGGCTCGCCGAGCACATGCTGATCCTCAAGCTGATCTCGCCGGAGAACAAGGCCTACTACGTCGTCGCCGCATTCCCCTCGGCGTGCGGCAAGACCAACCTCGCGATGCTGCAGCCGACGATCCCGGGCTGGCGCGCCGAGACGGTCGGTGACGACATCGCCTGGATGCGGTTCGGCAAGGACGGCCGGCTGTATGCGGTCAACCCCGAGTTCGGCTTCTTCGGCGTCGCGCCCGGCACCAACTGGAAGTCCAACCCGAACGCGATGAAGACCATCCAGGCCGGCAACACTGTCTTCACCAACGTCGCGCTGACCGACGACAACGACGTGTGGTGGGAGGGCCTGGAGGGCGAACCCGACCACCTCATCGACTGGAAGGGCAACGACTGGATCCTGCGTGAGACGGAAAGCAAGGCCGCCCATCCGAACTCGCGTTACTGCACGCCGATGTCGCAGTGCCCCACGCTGGCCCCGGAGTGGGACGACCCGCAGGGCGTGCCGGTCTCGGCGATCCTGTTCGGTGGCCGCCGCAAGACCACGGTCCCGCTGGTGACGCAAGCCCGTGACTGGCAGCACGGTGTGTTCATCGGCGCCACGCTGGGTTCCGAGCAGACCGCGGCCGCCGAAGGCAAGGTCGGCACCGTCCGACGTGACCCGATGGCGATGCTGCCGTTCCTCGGCTACAACGTCGGCGACTACTTCGCGCACTGGATCGACATCGGCAAGAACTCCGACGAGTCCAAGATGCCGAAGATCTTCTTCGTCAACTGGTTCCGCCGCGGCGCCGACGGCCGCTTCCTGTGGCCGGGCTTCGGCGAGAACAGCCGCGTGATGAAGTGGATCATCGACCGCATCGAGCAGAAGGCGGGCGGAAAGACGACGCCGATCGGCACCGTGCCCACCGCCGACGACATCGACCTGTCCGGTATGGATGTCGACCCGGCAGACGTCAACGAGGCGCTCGCCGTCAACGTCGCGGAGTGGCGTGAAGAGCTGCCGCAGATCGAGGAGTGGTTCGAGTTCGTCGGCGAGAAGCTGCCGACCGGCATCAAGGATGAGTTCGACGCGCTCAAGCACCGCCTGGCCGAAGCCGACTAGGTCGCTTCTCTAGCGCGAGCTGGGCTGCCGCGCAAGCTTGGGAACGCGAAAGCCCCCAGATCACAAGGATTCTGGGGGCTCTTGCGTCTCCTCGTGCCCAAGGAATTCGCGTGCCCGGTCGATTTGATCGAGTGCGTACTCAGATAATTCAGCGTTGGTCAGCCAACTCGATCACAAACACACCGTCGGGATAGTCGTTGCTCGCGCAGGCGGCGACTTCCAACGCCAGTCGTGTCTTTCCTACCCCACCGACACCCGTCAACGTAAGCAGCCTGTGCTCCGTCAGCGCCGTCGCCAACTCGTTGAGTTCCGAATCCCGTCCAACGAAGCTCGTGGTCGGGTGTCGAAGGTTGCCGGGTGTCGCGTCCAGCGTATTCAGTGGTGGAAACTCGAGACGAAGGCCTGGTGCCTGAACTTGATACATGGCAACAGGTTTGGCAATGTCGCGGAGTTGTCGCAGGCCCAGGTCGATGAGGTCAACGCCGGTGAGCAGAGCCGCCGTTGCGCCGTCGACCAGGATCTGACCGCCATGCCCCGCTGCCATCACCCGCGCCGTGCGGTTCAGGACGGTGCCGAAGTAGTCGCCGTCGCGCAATTCGGCCTCGCCAGTGGCAATACCCATCCGCACCGGCAGCTCCAACACACTTTGAGCGGTGACCGCGGCATCGACGGCCCAACGCGGTGACGAGAACGCCGCGCACATCCCGTCGCCGGTGTAGTTGAACACCGTGCCGTCGTTGGCTTCGACGGCCCCACGCAACACCTTGTTGTGGGTCTCGATCGCCACCTGCATGGCGTCCGCGTCCGCTTCCCATCGCCGCGTCGAGCCCTCGATATCGGTGAAAAGAAAGGTCAGGACGGCTGAGGGTGGGCGCGGAGCTAGATCAACGAACACGACCCACCCCCGATCCCCGGCGACGTAATAGTAGGTTCGCCCTGCGTAAACGAGGTCAACAAAGGGGTCTTGACACCTGTCAAGTTCGGTGGTCGTAAATTTGGCTCATGCATATTCGCGAACACGCCGCCGCCAACCCCGACAAGGCCGCCGTCATCATCCATCCGTCGGGGACGGTGCTGACGTTCGCCGAACTCGAGGTGCGAGCCAACCGCCTCGCCCACTTCTTCCGCAAGCATGGTCTGCGCGAGGGCGACGCCGTCGCCATTCTGATGGAGAACAACGAGCACTACCACGCCGTCATGTGGGCGGCGCGCCGCTGCGGTCTGTACTACGTCCCGATCAACACCCACCTGACCGCGGCCGAGGCGGCCTACATCATCGATAACAGCAGCGCCAAGGCGATCGTCGGCTCGGCGGCGCTACAGAAGACATGTGAGAACCTCGGCGAGCACACCGTCCCCGACCTGCGAATCATTGCCGACGGAGCCGAAATGTCGGCGAGATCCGCCTCGAGCGATCTGGACGGCTGGCATCGCTACCCCGAATGCGTTGCGGATCAGCCGGATACACCGATCGACGATGAGATCGAAGGAGATTTACTGCAGTACTCGTCGGGCACCACCGGCCGGCCGAAGGGCATCAAACGCGAGCTTCCTCACCTGCCACCCGCCGAGGTGCCCGGCCTGATGTCGGGGTTGGTCGGCTTCTGGCTGGATCCCGAGGCCGTTTACATCAGCCCGGCCCCGCTGTATCACACCGCGCCGTCGGTGTGGTCTATGCAGGTTCAGGGCGCAGGCATCACGACCGTCGTTCTGGAGAAGTTCGACGCGGAGGGCTGCCTCGACGCGGTGGAGCAGCACCGCGTCACCCACGGCCAGTTCGTGCCGGCGATGTTCGTCCGGATGCTGAAACTGCCGGAGGCAGTGCGCGGTTCGTATGACCTTTCGAGCCTGAAGCGGGCGATGCATGCAGCGGCGCCATGCCCGGTCGAGATCAAGAAGCAGATGATGGACTGGTGGGGGCCGATCATCGACGAGTACTACGCCTCCTCAGAGGCGATCGGGTCGACGTTGATCACCGCCGAGGACTGGCTCGCGCACCCGGGGTCGGTCGGCAAGCCGATGATGGGTGGGCTGCACATCCTCGACGAGGACGGAAACGAGTTGCCTGTCGGCCGGGCAGGGGAGATCTACTTCGAGGGCGGCTTCGATTTCGAGTATCTCAACGACGCGGAGAAGACCGCCAAGTCACGCGACTGGCACGGCTGGAAAACCGTCGGCGACATCGGCTATCTCGACGAAGACGGATATCTCTACCTGACCGACCGACGCCACCACATGATCATCTCCGGCGGGGTGAACATCTACCCGCAGGAAGCGGAGAACATGCTGGTGACCCATCCGAAAGTGATGGACGCCGCCGTCTTCGGCATCCCGGACGACGAAATGGGCCAAACGGTCAAGGGCGTGGTCCAGACGATCGACCCCGCCGACGCCGCCGACGAGTTCGGCGACGAGCTGTTGGGCTGGCTACGGGATCGGTTGGCGCACTACAAGTGTCCGCGGTCGATCTCGTTCGAGGCGCAGTTGCCGCGCACCGATACCGGCAAACTGTACAAGCAGGAGCTGATAAACAAGTATTCGTGAGTGCCGTCGAGCTTGCGGGGGGTGTGGTCGTCGCCGTCGGATCACCGTCCGACGATGCGACTTTCACACTGACCGAAGACGACTACGACGACCGCCGGGCTGTCAAGGTACCGGCGGTTTCACATGCGCTCGCCGAACTCACGGAACGCTGCCAACGCTGGCCGCAGGCGTCAGCCGTCTGCGACGACGTGCTGCGCTCGATCGATCCAGCCGGACCCACCCGCCCCGGCGTCATCACCGAATCGCTGGCGTACTCGACACTGCAGTCGGGGCCCGAGTTCGCGCGCTGGCTGGCCGAACGGCGGCCTGCCGCCGTGCCCGACATACCCGATCCAGTGCAGGCCGACCGCGACGGGGACCGTCTCCATGTCCGGTTCAACCGGCCGCAACGGCACAACGCGCTTTCGACCGACATGCGTGCCGCACTGCTCGAGGCACTCGATGTCGCGCGTCTCGACCGTTCGATCACCGAGGTGGTGCTGACCGGCAACGGCCCGTCGTTCTGCAGCGGCGGCGATCTGGCCGAGTTCGGCACGTTCGCCAACCCGGCCAGCGCGCACCTGGCCCGCACCCGGTACAGCCCGGCGCTGGTGCTCGACGAGCTGACCGCGCGCCTCGGCCGCAACTGCCGTGCCGAAGTACAGGGCCAGGTGCTGGGCAGCGGGCTGGAGATGGCCGCGTACTGCGGATGGGTGAAGGCGCATCCCGCCAGCGTGCTGGGCCTGCCCGAGCTGAGCCTCGGCGTGATCCCCGGCGCAGGGGGCACGGTGAGCATCGCCCGGCGCATCGGCCGATGGAGAACCGCATATCTGGTGCTGTCCGGCCGGACGATCGACACGGCCACGGCACAGCGATGGGGACTCGTGGACGAAGTGCAGTGATTTCGGCGCGCCTACATGCGCTGACCGCATGTTGCCGCGCCGAAATCGCATCAGTGGCAGGCTGGCAGGCATGGGGTTGCCGAGTATGCGACCCACCGGCTGGTTCCAGGTGGCCTGGAGCGCCGACTTGGAGGTCGGCGACGTCAAGCCGCTGCACTACTTCGGCGCGGAGCTGGTGGCGTTCCGCGATCTCGACGGCGCCGCCCGCGTCCTCGACGCGCACTGCCAGCACATGGGCGCCGACCTGTCCCACGGCGGCTGCGTGGTCGAGGGAGGCATCCAATGCCCGTTCCACGGCTGGGTATGGAGCGGCGACGACGGCCACAACGTCCGCATCCCCTATGAGCCGCACGCCGAGGACGTCAGGCGGGTGCGGTGCTGGCCCACCGCCGAATTCAACGAGTGCATCTACGTCTGGCATGACCTGCGGCACCGCACGCCGGTCTGGCCCGCACCCGACGCATGGGGCGGACTGGACGACCGAATCGGCAGCCACTGGTTCCGACCCATCGGCCCCGACGAGAAGCAGTTCTTCGCCGGCGTGACGGTGCATCCTCAGGTGGTGGCCGAAAGCTCGGTCGACCGCCAGCACTACCGGTTCGTGCACAAGGTGCCCGTCAGCCCGACCCTGCTCGCGTCGACGTCAGACGACTCGAGCTGGCATGCGACCATCGGCTTCGGCGCCGGAAATCCAGTCGAAATATGTTGGTATGGGGTCGGTTTGAGCTTCAGCTGCGAGAACCACGGCGACGGCATGCAGATCATCTCCGTCTGCCCCACACCGGTGGATGACGCCACGACCGACATCTTCGCCACCTATTGGGTGTCCGAAGACCTGGACTATGACGAGCGCCTTGCCGCGGCCAAGCGGATGCTGCCCGACGACATCGAGATCTGGGCCCACCTGCAATACCTCGACCGGCCGGCGCTGGCGCCGTCGGAAGCCGACGACTTTCGACATATGCGGGAATGGGCCGGCAGCTTCTATCCGCCCGTTCAGCCAGACCTGCGCAGCGTCACCCTGTAGGTGTACTGCTCGGGCAGGAAGTGGCTGACCGACAGTTCGACGGGTCTGCCGCCGGCATCCGAGTACAGCCGATCGACCCGCAGCATCGGATGGCCTGGCTGGCAGCCCACGGCGTCGGCGACAAGGTCGTCGGCCGGCGCGACCGTAATCGATTGCGCCGCTTCGATGATCGGGTCGGTGAGGTGCGGCTCCAGCAGCCCGATCACGGTATGCGTGCCGACCGCGCCGGCGGCCAGCGCCGACGATGACAAGACCTGCTGCGCCGCCGACGGCACCAGGTGAACCGTCGTCGACACGAAGGCAACGCCGTCGTGCAGGCGCCGGAACACCACCGAGTACACGACGTCGTCGTCCAGCCGCAGCCTGCTCGCGGCGTCGACGTCGACCCGGCGCCGCAGCCCGGCCAGCACCTCCAGCGTGGTGTCGTCGGACAGGCTCATCAGGTCTTCGATCGACCCGAGTTGACGCAGATATCGTCCGCCCGGGTCGCTGGCGTAGGTACCACGACCCGGTACCCGGTACACCACGCCCCCAGCAACCAGGTCCTGGAACGCCCGCCGCACGGTCTGCCGCGACAAGCCGTGGCGGGCAACGAGTTCGGACTCCGTGGGCAGCCGCGCGCCGTCGCGGTAATGCCCCGCGGCGATCTCGCCGCGAAGCTGGTCGCGCAGAGTCTGGTATGCGGGCTCGGTGCGCACCTATATCCCGCCCCGGGCGACGAGCTGCCCGGCGATCACGTTGCGCTGGATCTCGTTGGTGCCTTCGCCGACGATCATCAGCGGCGCATCGCGGAAGTAGCGTTCGACATCGAATTCGGTGGAATAGCCGTAGCCGCCGTGAATCCGCACGGCATTCAACGCGATCTCCATCGCCACCTCGGAGGCGAACAGCTTGGCCATCCCGGCCTCCATATCGGCGCGCTCACCCGCGTCGTAGCGGTCCGCGGCATAGAACGTGAGCTGGCGGGCGGCCGTCAGTTTGGTCGCCATGTCGGCAAGGTAGTGGCCGACGGCCTGGTGCTTCCAGATCGGCTGGCCGAAACTCTCGCGCTCCTGCGCGTAGCGCAGCGCATCTTCGAGCGCGGCCGACGCCACCCCAAGCGCCCGCGATGCCACCTGAATACGCCCCGTCTCAAGGCCTTTCATCATCTGCGCGAAACCCGTGCCCGGCTCACGACCGAGGATCGCCGACGCAGGCACCCGACAGTCGTCGAACGTCAGCTCACACGACTCGACACCCTTGTAACCCAGCTTGGGCAGATCCCGCGACACCGTGAGCCCCGGGCTTGACCCGATGTCGAGGCCCGGCACGGCCTCTCCGTGCTCGACGAGAACCACCGAAATCCCTTTGTGCGCCGGCTTGGCCGCGGGATCGGTCTTGCACAGCAGCGCGATCAACCCCGACCGGCGCGCGTTGCTGATCCACGTCTTGGATCCGTTGATCACCAGCTCGCTGCCTTCGGCGATCGCGGTCGTCTTCATGTTCTGCAGATCCGAGCCGCCGCCCGGCTCCGTCAGCGCCATCGTGGCCCGCAGTTCACCCGTCGCCATCGGTGGCAGGTACTTACGCTTCTGCTCCTCCGTGCCGAACAGCTCCAGCAGCTTGGCCACCACGGTGTGCCCACCCATCGCGCCGGCCAGGCTCATCCAGCCGCGCGACAGCTCCTGGGTGACCAACACATAGCAGCGCGTCGACACCGGCGAGCCGCCGTATTCCTCGGGAACCGCCAGGCCGTAGATCCCGATGCGCTTCATCTGTGCGATCCACGCCTCCGGGTATTCATTGGCGTGCTCGACGTCGCGGACAGTCGGCTTCACATCCCGGTCGATGAATGCCCGCACCGTCTCGACCAGCATGATTTCTTCGGCATTCATATGTACGGCCATATTGACACTTTGTACGCCCAAATGGCAACATCTGCTGCCGTGGGCGGTCCCTACTTCGATGACCTGGAGGTCGGTCAAGTCTTCGACTCGGCGCCCTCGATGACCCTGAGCCAAGGCGCCGCGGGCGCGCACCAGGCGATCATCGGCGATCGCCTGCGGCTCGCGTTGGATTCCCAGCTGACATACGCGGTGACCGGGGCGGCCTCGGCGCTGGCGCACCCCGCGCTGGTCTGCGATGTGGCGATCGGGCAGAGCACGCTGGCCACGCAGCGGGTCAAGGCCAACCTGTTCTACCGCGGGCTGGCCTTTTACCGGTTCCCCGTCATCGGCGACAGCCTGTTCACCCGCACCGAGGTCGTCGGGCTGAAGCAGAACTCGGCCAAACCCGGTCGCGCGCCGACGGGCCTTGCGGCGCTGCGGATGACGACCGTCGACCAGATCGGCAGGCTGGTGCTGGACTTCTACCGCTGTGCGATGCTTCCGCTGAGCGCCGAACGCGAGACCGGGCGCAGCGACGACCTGTCCGACATCGGCGCGCACCTCGCGGCGCCGCCTGACCCGACCGCCGACTGGGACGCCGATGCGTACCGCGAGAAGGTGCCGGGCGCCCACTTCGACTCCGGCCTCGCCGGCGCGGTCCTGCAGAGCACCGCCGACGTGGTGACCAGCGCGCCGGAGCTCGCCCGGCTGACACTGAATATTGCTGCTACACATCATGATTGGCGCGTCGCTGGTCAGCGGCTTGTCTACGGCGGGCACACCATCGGGCTGGCTTTGGCGCAGACGACGCGGCTGCTGCCCGATCTGGTCACGGTGCTCGGCTGGGAATCCTGCGACCACACCGGCCCGGTGCACGAGGGCGACACGCTTTACAGCGAGTTGCACGTCGAACGCGCGGTGCCGCTGCCGGACAGCCGCGGGGGAGTGGTGAAACTGCGGTCGCTGGTGTACGCGGTCGGCGAGCCGGACCGGCAAGTACTGGACTGGCGGTTCACTGCGCTGCAGTTCTGAGCGATTTCGGCGCGCTTACAGCCGCTCAGCATCCGTATCCGCGCCGGAATCGCACAATGGAGGCATGTTGGGCATTCCCGTCGCCGTGCTGTCGCGGGCGCGGCGGGCGGCCGACGCTTTTCATGCCCTCACGGGCGTTACGGTCGACGCCGCGGAACTCCTCGCGGGCAGGGCCGCGCTGCTCGGCTTGTCGCCACAAGGCCGGATCTCGGCGGGCGGCGCCACCCGGCTGATGCGCAGCAGCGACGGTTGGTGCGCGCTCACACTGTCGCGACAAGACGACGTCGACACCGTTCCCGCGCTGCTTGGGTCCGGCGCGGTCGGCGACGAGCCGTGGCCGGCCGTCAAGCATTGGGTCGCCCACAGCCGAGCCGCAGCCGTCACCGCGCGGGCGCGCCTGCTCGGTCTTCCGGTAGCCGCCCTCGGTGAAACACGGCCCGCACCACCCCGAATCACGACGCTGGGCGCAGCGGCGGCACCGCGCAGCCCAAGCCAGCTGTTGGTCGCCGACCTGTCCTCGATGTGGGCCGGCCCCCTGTGCGGTCAGCTGCTGGCACGGGCAGGCGCCATCGTCGTCAAGGTCGAATCCCGCAGGAGGCCCGACGGCACACGCGCCGGGCCGCCGGTGTTCTTCAACTGGATGAACAGCGGAAAGCTATCGTACACAGTCGATTTCGACGAACCAGCGGCCCTATCGCGGCTGCTCGAAGCCGCCGACGTTGTCATCGAATCGTCGCGGCCCACGGCACTGGCACACCGGGGTATCGGCGCGGCCGATATCCCGCGACGCGACGGCCGGGTGTGGCTGCGCATCACCGGCCACGGCACCGACGGCGAGCGAGCCAGCTGGGTGGCCTTCGGCGACGACGCCGCGGTATCCGGCGGGTTGGTCGGCGGCAGCGCCGGCGAGCCGGCGTTCTGCGGCGACGCGATCGCTGACCCGTTGACCGGCCTACATGCCGCGCTCGAAGTCGCGGAGTCTCTGAGCCGCGGCGGAGGCGAGCTGATCGAGCTGTCGATGGCCGCCGTCGCCGCAACCTATGCCAACGATGACCGTACCGCCGAAACATGCTGCGCTGCAACGCCGGAGCCTTCCGTTCCGGCCCCAGGACTCGGTGCGGACAACGCCGCCGTCGAACGGCTGCTGGCTGAAAGACGGCTGGCGTCATGCTGATTCAACGGGCATTGTTGCTCGACGGCACCGCGACCGACATTCGCGTCGAGGAGCGGATCGTCGAAGCCGGTGACCTGAAGCCGGACAGCGGCGAGCAGCTGCTCGACGCCGCGGGCCAAACGGTCATTCCTGGCCTGCACGACCACCATGTCCACCTGCGCTCGGCTGCCGCGGCGCTGACCTCAGCGCGCGTCGGGCCTGCAGAAGTGCGGGGCCGCGCGGACCTCGCCCGCGCGCTGGCCGACGCCCCTGTTGGTGGCGACGGCTGGATCAGGGCCGTCGGCTACCACGAGGCGGTCGCAGGACCGCTGGACCGCGATGTGCTCGACGAGTTGTCGCCGCAGCTGCCGGTCCGCGTGCAGCATCGCAGCGGCGTGCTGTGGACGCTGAATTCGGCGGGGTTGGCCAGGATAGGGCTGACCGATCACCCCGACGGGCGGCTGCGCAGCGCAGACCGCAGCTGGTCAGACACGTTGCAGCGCAATGAAAGCGGCCTGACCGAGGTCAGTCGAGGTCTCAGCGAGCTCGGTGTCACCGGCGTCACCGACGCCACCCCTGACTTCGAAGTCGCCGACATCGTGAAGCTGATGGAGGCACACCGGCGCGGTGAGCTGCGTCAGCGTGTGCACTGCCTGGCACCGGGCAAGCGCATCCTGCACGACGGCGACCTCGACCTTGCCGAGCTGGCCGCGTGGGTCGCCGAACGCCACGCCGCCGACGCCCCCGTTGCCGTGCACTGCGTGACGGCCGCCCAACTTGTCGTGACGCTGTCGGCGCTGCGCGAGGCGGGCACCCACCCGCACGACCGCATCGAACATGCGGCCGTGGTGCCCGACGACAGCATGGCCGACCTGACCGACCTCGGCGTCACCGTCGTGACCCAGCCCAACTTCGTCGCCGAGCGCGGCGACCAGTACTTGTCCGACGTCCCCGCCGCCGAACACCACGAGTTGTGGCGGGTGGCCTCACTGCTGAAGGGACGGGTGAAGGTAGCGCTGTCCACCGACATGCCTTTCGGCGAGGGCGACCCGTGGGCGACCATGCGTGCCGCCGTCCACAGAACCACCGCAGCCGGCGCGGTCCTCGGTCCGGACGAATGTGTCTCGGCGCGTGAGGCTTTGATTATGTTCTTCGGCACGTCGGGCCAGCCCACCATCCCCCGCGTAATCGGACCGGACCAGCCCGGCGACCTGTGCGTGCTGGCTGCGTCGCCCGACGAAGTCCTAACAGAACTCGATGCCCAGATGGTGGCCGCCACCGTCGTCGCAGGTGAGGTGGTTTTCGAGCGCGGCTGAGTTTTGCCGATCGCGAACCACGGCATAGCCGCGGCCGCGCGGGCGCTGAATAGGTTATGGCCGAAGACCGTCTGCCCGACGACCAGGAAGCGCTGGACGCATACTCGACCGTGGTCACCGCGGTCGCCCGCGCGGTGCTACCCAGCGTCGCCAGCCTTGCGGTTCGTACCTCGCGGGGTGAGGGCAGCGGCAGCGCCAGCGTCATCACAGCCGACGGCTACCTACTGACCAGCGCCCACGTCGTGGCCGGCGCCAACAGCGCCGAAGCGGCGTTCACCGACGGGACCACCGTCAAGATCGACGTCGTCGGCCGCGACGTGCTGTCCGACCTGGCCGTGCTCAAGGCGCGCGGCACGGTCCCCGCCCCGGTGGCGATGGGACGCGCCGAGGATCTGCGGGTGGGCCAGCTCGTGGTCGCCGTGGGCAACCCGCTCGGTCTGGCGGGCAGCGTCACCGCGGGCATCGTGTCCGGGCTGGGGCGGTCATTGCCGACGAAATCGGGTCGGGTGGTCGACGAGGTGATTCAGACGGACGCCGCGCTCAATCCGGGCAACAGCGGCGGCGCGCTCGCAGACGGGCGGGGCCGGATGGTCGGCGTCAGCACCGCGGTCGCGGGAGTCGGTCTGGGACTTGCGGTTCCAGTCAATGACTCCACCCACAGGATCATCGCGTCGCTGATGAGCACGGGCCGGGTGCGCCGGGCCTGGTTGGGCATCGCGGGCGCGCACGTACCGGTCGCTCCGGCGCTCGCCGCGCGGTTGGGTACCGCCACTGGACTGCAGATCGCCAGCGTCGTGAAGGACAGCCCCGCCGCCGAGGCGGGCCTTCGTCGCGGCGACATCGTGGTCAGCGTCGACGGCCACCACATCGTCACCGCGACCGCGATCCAGAAGCTGATGGTCGAGGACGCGATCGCTCGCCGCATCGAGATGACGGTGTGGCGCAACGGCGCGCTGGTCGACATGTTTGTAGTGCCGCGCGAACTCGCCGACAGCTGAGCCGGCCATCTCCTATCCATTGACTAGCGCCGCCAGCCGCGCTTAGAGTCTGATTTGCAGAAATAATTTCCTCAGTACGGAAGATGGTCGCTCACCAGCAGAACAGGGAGACAGCAGTGCGCATCAGACATCTTGGAATCGTTGTCCAGGACCTCGAGCGGACCGCCGAGTTCTACGAGAACGTCCTGGGCTTCAAGCGCCTGGGAGACGCTCGTACGCCCGGTCACTACCCCGGCAAAGCGCTCGATCTCAGCGACGGCGAGGTGAACTACTCGCTGCTGCAGCCCAACCCGGAGATCGAACGGTCCGAATGGACCTATGGCGCGATGGGCCCAAACCACATCGGTGTGACGATCGAGGACACCGGTGCCGTGGTCCGCGCCCTGAAGGACCGCGGGATCGAGGTGTACGGCGCTGAGGCGGCGGACCCGCCGCGGTTCTTCAAGTTTCGCGATCCAGACGGTGTCGAGGTGGACGTCGCCACGCCGGAGCGTGGCTGGAAGTTCTGATCGGGCGGCGCCGTTCGCTTCCGCCGCTGTGGCTCGTCGGCACCGTCGCCGGCATCTTCCTGCTTCAGGTCGCGGTCACGTTGGCCCGGCCGGTGTCGACGTACCGGCTCCTTGCCCTCGGCGCTGACGGCGCCACCGTCGGTGTGACGGCTGCATGCTTCGCCGTCCCGCCCATCGTGCTCGCGGTCGGCTTCGGCCGGTGGACCGAGCGGAACCACCCCGCGATCCTGTTCGCTTTCGGCCTCGGTGTCGGTGCCGCGGCGGCCTTCGCTCTCGTCGCCGCAGAGCAGATCTGGGCCATCGCGGTCGCGACGACCGCGCTCGGCATCGGGCATACGTCGGCAACGATCGGCGGCCAGAGCATCATGGCCCAGGCGGATAGTTCGATCTCGCGCATCGGCAGGTTCGGCACACTCACCACCGTCTCTGCGCTCGGCCAGATCGTCGGACCGGTCGGCGGCGGAGTGATCATCGGCCACACCGAGCAGCCCAGCCTTCCCGCGACGTCCTCGGCCCTGCTGGTCGCGGCGTGGGTCTTCATCGCCGGGCTGCCGGCCGCCGTTGTCGCGATGCGCACCCGCATCCAGCTGTCGACGGTGCGCGAGGGCAAGCCCGAACGGCTCTGGGGTCTGCTGCGCAGACGAGGAATGCCTGCGGCGCTACTGACCAGCTTCTCTGCGAAGAGCGGCGTCGACCTGCTCTTGGTCTATGTGCCGTTACTGGGCGTCGTCGTCGGGCTGACGTCTTCCCAGGTCGGCATTCTGCTGGGTATCAGCTCCAGCGGCGCTCTACTGGCGCGGGCCGCGACCCCGTTCTTCGTCCGTCGAATCGCGAACCTGCGACTCACGGTGATCGCAACGGGTGTCGCAGCGTCGTGTCTGCTCGTCCTCGCCCTCAGCAGCAACATCGCGCCGATGATGATCGCGATGTCGGTGCTCGGCTTCGCGCTCGGCCTGTCGCAGACCACCACTATGGACTGGGTCGTCAACCTGGTCGACGCCACCAGCCGGGGCTCGGCGCTCGGCCTGCGGGTCGCAACCAACCGCGTCGGGCAGGCGTTCATCCTCGCGGTAGCGGGCGCGGTATCGGGGGTTTGGGGAGTCGAGGCGGCCTTTGTGTTACTGGCGGTCGTCATGTTCGGGACCGCCGCCTCCGGGTTCGCCAGCGCCCGTCGCGGTCCTCAGTCCGCGGGTGCGTGAGCAGCGCCTGGCGACATCGGTGTCCGGGAGATCGTGTCGATCATCAGCTCACCGATGCGCGAAATTCGTTGCGCGCTAAGCCGACTCGACGGTGCGGCCACCGCGATGGCGGCGGGTCGCCCGGCGAAGTCGCGGAATGCGACCGCCACCGAGCCCACGTCCTCCTCGGTCTCGCCCGAGTTGACCGCATAGCCCCGCGTCCTGGCCTTGCCCAATTCCTTCAAGAGTCTTGCCTGCGTGGTGATCGACCGGTCGGTACGTGCCGGGAACGGCTCGGCCGATGCGGGGTACAGCCTGGCCACCTGCTCGTCGGTCATCAGGGCGAGCAGCGCCTTGCCGAGCGAGGTGCAATGGGCAGGGGCCAACGTGCCCGTCCGTGCCACCACACGCAGAGCGCGCTCGGATTCCAGCCCATCGACATAACGGACCTGATTGCCCTCCAGCGCGCCGAGATGAACGGTCTCGCCGGTCTCGGCGGCCAACTCCTCCATCGCAGGCCGGGCCTGTTCACGCACATTCAGCGAGCCGACGACGGCCAGTCCCACCTCGACCAACGCTGGGCCGGCGACGTAGGCGCGCGTGACCGGTTCCTGCTGAACAAAGCCGTGGTGGGCGAGCATGGCCAGCAGCCGGTGCGCTGTCGAGTGCGCCACTCCCAGGTACTTGCACGCGTCGGTGAGCCGGACCCTGGGCTGCTCGCGGAACAACAGCAGCAATAGCAGCGCGTTGTTGACCGAAGCGATCGGGTAGGCGGGTCCGGTTTCGCTCTCCGGTCGCGTCTTCTGCATAGAAGAATAGTACCGTCCACAACATACTGGGGTTTGCCGACGCGACACGACCGCGCGGCGCTGGGAAAGTGATGCTTGACACATCGGTGCCGCGCTCCTAGGTTTTCTCACAGCAGAAGACATTTCCATCTTGAAGACATCGCACTAAGAGGTCTGCATGGATCAGGACATCGTTCGGCGCACCGATGGAGGTGTCGCACCAAACGGCGAGGTCGAGAAGCCCGCGGTCTCCGGCGACGCCGAGCAGACGCCGGCTGAAGATGCCGAGCAGAAGGCAGACGGTGACCAGAAACGAGATGCCCGCCTGACGCGCCGGGTCCACGTGATCCTCGGCCTCGTGATTGCCGGGCTGGGCGCGTGGCTGCTGTACCGGAGTCGGACAGAGTTGGCGTTCCGCGGTACGAACAACGAGCCCGGCCCGGGTTACCTTCCCGTCCTGCTCACGCTCGGGCTCATCGGACTCGGCCTCGCGTTGTCGGCGGTCTGGTTGTGGGGCCCGAAGGCGCGCAAGGGTGAGGCTCCCACGCTGTCATTGCAACCGCGGCACATGGGCCGCGCCCTTCTCGTCTGGCTGGCCCTCGTGGTCTGCGCATTGCTCATCGAGCCGCTCGGGTTTCTCCTTGCCGGCGAAGTACTGGTCCTTCTGGTGATCGTCGTCATCGAACGGATCCGGTCCATTCCCCTGATCATCACGCTGTTGCTGCTGCCGCCTGCGATGTACTTGCTGTTCGACACCCTGCTCGAGGTGCAACTCCCAGGAGGAACCCTATGGTACTGAATAGGACTGGGCGTCAAGCGATCCGAGCTGTGGCGCGCCGATGACCGCGATCGACGGCCTGCTTCACGGCCTGCAGTCCGCCATCACGCCGACAAATCTGTTGTGGCTCATCGTCGGTTGTCTGCTCGGCACGCTCGTCGGCATCCTGCCGGGCCTCGGGCCGCCTGCCACGATCTCGATCCTGCTGCCGTTGGCCACCGGCTTCGACCCGGCGACCGGCCTGATCATGATGGCAGGCATCTATTACGGCGCCAAGTACGGCGGTTCGACCACGTCGATCCTGCTCAACATCCCCGGCGAATCCTCGTCGGTCGTCACCTGTATCGACGGCTACGAGATGGCCAAACAGGGTCGCGCGGGCCAGGCGCTCGGAATCGCAGCGATCGGATCGTTCGTGGCGGGCACCATCGGCGTGATCGGGCTGACGTTCCTGGCCCCGGTGGCGGCCGACGTCGCGGTGAACTTCGGGCCGCCGGAGTATTCGGCGCTGATGGTGTTCGCGCTGCTGCTGGTGATCATGTTGGCAGGCGACTCGATGCTCAAGGGCTTCATCGCGATGTTCATCGGGCTGTTCCTGTCCACGATCGGCACGGACCTGTTCTCCGGTGAGCAACGGTTCACCGGCGGCCAGATCGAACTCGCGGGCGGCATCGAGTTCATCGCCCTGAGCGTCGGCATCTTCGCCATCGGCGAGGTGCTGGTCAACATCGAGGACAAGACCGAACACAAACTCTTCACGGTGCCCAGCAAGCTTCGCGAACTGCTGCCGTCGAAGAAGGACATAAAGAAGTCGACGCCCGCGATGTTGCAGGGTGGCATCGTGGGCTTCCTGATCGGCATCCTGCCGGGTGCAGGTTCCACGGTCGCGTCGTTCGTCTCTTACATCATCGCCAAGAAGACGTCGAGGACGCCCGAGGAGTTCGGCAAAGGTTCGATCGAGGGCGTGGCCGCGCCCGAGGCGGCCAACAACTCCGAGACCGGTGGCGCGATGGTGCCGTTGTTGACCATGGGTATCCCCGGATCCGGCACGGGCGCAGTGCTTCTCGGCGCACTGGTGCTGTATGGGCTCAATCCGGGCCCGCTGCTGTTCCACGAACACGCCGATGTGGTGTGGCCGATCATCGCCAGCATGTACCTGGGCAACATCGCCCTGCTGGTGATGAACCTGCCCATGGTGCCGTTCTTCGCGAAGCTGTTGAACACGCCGTACAAGGTGTTGTACCCGGCGATCCTGCTGATTTCGGTGGTCGGCGTCTACAGCGTCAACTTCTCGATCTTCGATGTGGGCCTGCTGGTCGTCTTCGGACTACTCGGGTACGTAATGCGCAAGCTCGACATCCCGCCCGCGCCTTTGGTTTTGGCTTTCGTCCTCGGACCGATCGCGGAGAATTCCATTCGGCAGTCGCTGCTGCTGTCCGACAACAGCCCGGTCATCTACCTTCAGCGACCGATCTCCGCGACGCTGATCGGGCTCGCCGTTGTACTGCTGCTCCTGCTGACGTTCGGGCGCCGGGCGCGCAAGGTGCGCGAGCAGGTCATCGAAATCGACGCATGAGCGACGCTTGCGGAGCGAATCACCCAACACCGACCAAACCAACTTCTGACTCAACCCAAGGAGGAATCGGACCATGATCCGAATCAGGCAACTGCTCACCGTCGTGCTGGCTGCCTTTTCACTGGTCGCCCTCGCGGCCTGCGGGAGCGGGGGAGGCGGCGGCGGTGGCGGTGGCGGTGGCAAGTCGGGCCCCGTGGAGGTCGTGACGCACAACGCCGTCGGCGGCGGAAGCGACGTATTCACCCGGCAGATGATCAAGGTGATGTACGAGAACAAGATCATCGACACCAACTGGCCTGTGCGCAACGTGCCTGCCGGTGACTCGATCGGTGCGATGTCGTACATGGTCGACCGAAAAGGCAACGCGGGCTTGATCGCTCAGGTGACACCCACCTGGCTGGCCACCCCGATGACGGTGGCGAACGCGAAGGTCAGCCTCGCGGATCTGACGCCGATCACGCTGGTCGCCACCGAGCCCCAGGTGATCGTCACGAACGCGAAGTCCCCGTACAACTCCTTCGCGGACTTCGTCAACGCCGCCAAGGCGCAGCCCGACACACTGGTGCAGGCCGGCGGTTCGAGCACCGCGAACGACGCGCTGACCCGGCTGGTCCTGCAGGACACGCTCGGAGCGAAGTGGAAGTTCCTGTCCTTCGAGGACACCGGCTCCCGGATCACCGCGCTTCTGCGTAACGACGCCAACATTATGCTCGGCAGCGCGTCGGACGTCGCCGAACAGGTGAAAGCCGGTCAGCTCAAGGTGATCGCCATCGTCGGCGACCAGCGTCTGGACACCTTCCCCGACGTCACCACCACCAAGGAACAGGGCATCGATTCGTCGAAGGTGCCCGTTCAGTTCCGCGCCGTGATGGGTGCGCCGGACATGCCCGCAGACGCGGTGCAGAAGTACCAGGACGACCTCTCGAGGATGGTCGAGACCGACGACTGGAAGACCCTCACCAAGGACGACGGCCTGGTGACGCAGAACCTCCAGGACGACAAGTTGACTGCGTATCTGACGGAACAGACGGACATCGTCGGCGGCCTGCTGCAGGGACTCGGCCTGAGGAAGGATCAGTGACGAGCGGCGGTCCGACATCGGCCCTTGCGACGTTCGTCGCCGAGCAGGAGTCCGGGCAGATCCCCGAACCCGTCATGCACGCGGCGCGGCGCGCGCTCGTCGACCACATCGGCGTGACGGTCGCGGGCTCGGCCGACGACGCCACCCGGCGAGCCCGCGAGGCCATCGCCACAAGCGAAAACGGTGGCGGCGCAACGGTTGTGGGAGCGCGTATGCGGGTCTCGCCGCCGTTCGCGGCCTTCCTCAACGCGTTCGCGTCGCATGTGCTCGACCTCGACGACGTGTACAACCCGCCGGGGACGACCGTGCACGGCAGTTGCTCGGTGTGGCCTGCGATCCTGGCCATCGCCGACAACCGGCCGGTCAGCGGTCGTGACGCGCTGGCCAGCTTCGCGCTCGGGTTCGAGGTGGAGACCCGGGTCGCGCACGCGGCGGGCCAGACCCATTACGACGCCGGCTGGCACGTGACCGGAACATCAGGTCACGTCGGGGCGGCCGCCGCGGCTGCGCGCACCATGGGCCTCGACCGCGACCAGATCGAGCACGCGATGGCCGCCGGCGCCACCCAGGCCGCGGGGCTGCGAATCATGGCGGGCAGTGATCTCAAGAGCATGCACCCCGGCAAGGCCGCGATGGACGGTGTGCTCGCGGCCACCCTTGTCGAGCACCGGTTGACCGCCAGCGCCAAGGCGCTCGAGGGCGACTTCGGCTACCTCGCGGTGATGAGCGCCGCCCCTGCACCCGAGAAGATCAGCGCAGGACTTGGCGAGACCTGGAACCTCACGTCCAACGGGCACAAGCTCTACCCGAGCGGATCGCTGACCCATCCGATGATCGACGGTGTGATCGTCTTGGTGACCGAAAACGACGTCGCCCCAGGCGATGTCACCGTCATCGACGTGCGGGTCTCGCCGCCTGCGGCGAGGTTCACCGACCTGCCCAGGCCCGCCACGCCCATGCAGGCCAAGTTCAGCCTTCGGCACTGCGCGGCGGCGGCGGTGGTGTTCCGCCGCGTGGGCACCGATGAGCTGTCCCCCGAGGTGCTGGCGCGGCCAGACGTGATCGACCTGCGCGACCGTGTGAAGGTCGTCACGGACCCCGCGATCGGAAAGCAGGACGCCGACGTCGAGATCACCCTGGCATCAGGACGGACGCTGTCCACCGATGTGCGCGGCAACCGCGGGACGCCGTCGGCGCCGCTCGACGACGACGAACTCGGCGTGAAGTTCCGCGAACTGGTCGGACCCGTGCTCGGCACGGAGCGCGCCGACCGGCTGCTGGACACCTGCTGGCGCGTCGACGAGCTTCCCGATGTCTCGGTGCTGCTGGGGCAGACCGTCCCGGCGGAGCCGCTCGGCCGGCGACATCCAGAATCAGCCGATGGCTGACGTCGCCCTGGTCACCGGAGCGGGTAGCGGTTTAGGTGCCGTCATCGCCGAACGTCTTGCGCGCGAAGGACTTACGGTGGCGGTGAATACCAGGGCGCGCACCGAGGAGGCGGACGCGGTGGCGGCGGCGATTCGCGCAGGAGGCGGCAGCGCCTTCGCCGCCACCGCCAACGTCACCGATCCATCGGCGGTGCGGCGCATGTTCGAGACCGTCGCCGACCGCGGCACGCTGCGAGTCCTCGTCAACAACGCCTCGTACCGTCCCCGGCAGCGGGTCCAGACGATCACCGAGGACGACTGGCATCAGGTCCGATCGGTCACCCTCGACGGCGCATTCCGCTGTATCCGGTGCGCGCTGCCCACGCTCATCCCTGGCGGGCGGATCGTCAACGTTCTCGGCCGCAACGCACTGGCCGGCGACCCCGAGCGGGTGCACCTCTCGGCGGCCAAGCACGGGCTGCTTGGTCTGACGCTGGCACTTGCGGCGGCGCTGCGCGACGACGGGGTCGCGGTCAACGCGGTGTCGCCGGGCGTCGACACTGAAGGTCCCGAGCTGGATCGCTGCCGGGCCGAAATCGCTTCCCAGGTCGCACGTCTGGCCTTCGCAGACGCAGCGGAGCTCACCGGGACCGTCGTCCGCGTCGACTGCGACGGCTCGGTCGTCAGCGCTCCTACGGTGTGGTGAGCGCCAGCATCGCCTCGACGTCGCCGCCTTCCCGCAGCGCAAAGGTGGCGTCCGCCAGGCGTTCCGCGCGATCCCGGCCCAGCACCCCGTCGGCGAGGCCGTGGAACTTCTCCCGAAGCTCGTCGTCGGTCAGCCTGTTGCCGGGTGTGCCACGCGCGTGATCGACCCAGGTGTCCACCGTCTCACCGTCGTCGGTGAGCGCGGTCGCCCCGGCCTGGGTGTGTGGGACGTCGGCATCGGGAAAGACCTCGATGCGCGCCATCAGGTCGCGAACATCCGCGCGCACGACGGCAGCGTCAGAGAACTCGGCCTCACCCGCGCGGCCGTCCAGCAGCGCGATGGAACAGGCGAACGTCACCGAGAACTTGCCCTCCAAACCGGTACGGGGATCGGTCTTTCCGGTCAGCTCGAGCACCAACGGGTGCACGCGCAGCCGGATCTTCTCGATGCGCTCAGGGGCGATTCCGCGACGGACGGCGAGGTCGCGCACCGCGTCGATGGCGGGATGGATCACCACGCCGCACGCGTACGGCTTCACTCCGTTGTCGAAGATCTGCCACCGCTGCCCGAGCCCGTCGACCAGGTCGGCCGGCGTGCTCGCCGACGACATCACCGCGAACATTCCGCGGCGGCCCCGCAGCGGGTCCGGCGCGCCCGTGAATCCTCCTGCCGCAAGCAGCCCTGCCCAGACGCCGGCCGCAGCCGCGTGGCCGGCGTGGAACGGTTTGGTCATGGTGCCGAACTGCTCGCGGTGGCCGGCCGCCTGTGTCGCGGCGATGCTGAGGCAATGCGTGGCGGTTGTTCCGGTCAAGCCGAGCAGCCGGATGGCAACGGTCGCCGAAGCGAGGGTGCCGGTGGTGCCGGTCATATGCCAGCCGGCGTCGTAGTGCTCGGGGTAGAGGGCGTTACTCGCCCGTGCGGCGAGTTCGTAGCCAAGCGCGTGCGCGGCGAGCAGATCGATACCGACGGCGCCACGCCATTCGGCCAGCGGCGTTCCCGCGGCGTACAGCGGCGTCGTCGGGTGAAGGATCGTCGGCACGTGCGTGTCATCGAAATCAAGTGCATGGCAAGAGATTCCGTTGACCAATGCCGCGTCGGTGACGCGCAGCCGGTGCGAGGTGCCTAGCACCACGGCCTGCGGGTCACCGCCCAGTGCGAGGCATTGCTCCGTGGCTATTCGTGCGGCGGGTTCTTCGGCACCCGCGACAGCGAGGCCGAAGTGATCCAGCAGGCACCGAGTGCTCTCGTGCAGCACCTCGGTGGGAATGTCGGCGGCGGCGGTGTGACACACGAAGTCGAGCAACGTTTGCGTCTCGACGGAGGTCCGATCGTCGTAGCTTCGCGAGTCTGCCGAGCCTGCCGAGCCAGCCGAGCCTATAGCCATGTAGTCTGTATAACAGAATTTCTTTCCGTATTACAGACGGGAGTCTTTCGGTGAGCGATCGAAAATCGGTGAGCGGCGCATTGGCCGCCTTCGCTTCCGGTATTCGGGCCGAGAACCTTCCCGAGGATGTCGCGCACCAGGCCGCCCGCTGCCTCGTCGACTGGTTCGGCTGCACCATCGCCGGAGCCGCCACACCTGAGAGCGGCCGGGTCCGCGCCACGATCCGTGCGATGGATCCCGACGGGTCACGTGCCGCAGGCATCGTCGGCACCCGGGAACGCAGCACGGCCGGGCAGGCGGCGCTGGCCAATGGCATCGCCGCACACGTGCTGGACTTCGACGACACCTTCAACCCCGATCGGACCACGATCCACGGCAGCGCTCCGCTGTGGCCGGCGATTGCTGCGGCGAGCGAGCTGGTCCGAGTCTCCGGCAAGCTCGCCGTCGAGGCGTTCGTCGCAGGCTTCGAGGTGCAGACCCGCGTCGCGATCGCCGCGGGCCCGGGACACTACGACGTCGGCTGGCACGTGACCGGCACGGTCGGACACGTCGGTGCAGCCGTCGCCACCGCGCGGTTGCTCGGCCTGTCACCAGAGCGGACGCTGGCGGCGCTCGGCACGGGCGCCACCCAGTCGGCGGGAATGAAGGTCGTCTACGGCTCGATGGGCAAGTCCCTGCACGCGGGCAAGGCCGCCATGGACGGGCTGCTGTCCGGCTTCCTGGCCCGCGACGGCTTCACGTCGGCCACCGAGCCGATCGAAGGTCATCGGGGGTTTCTGCATCTGTTCTCACCGAACCCCATGTCCGAGCGGGCCATCGACGGCCTCGGCGACGTTTGGTATCTGCCGCGCGACGGGTTCAAACCGTATGCCTGCGGCTCGCTCACCCACCCGCCCGCACAAGCCGTTCTCGAGTTGCGTTCAGAACATGATCTGAACGCCGATGACGTTGCGTCCGTCGACGCCTACGTCCACGACTATGTGAAGACCACGACCGGACTGGCCGAGCCGCGCACGGGGCTGGAAGGGAAGTTCAGCATCTACCACGTGCTCGCGGTCGCCCTCGCCGACGGTGCGGCATTCCTCGATCAGTTCACCGATGAGCGTGTCGCCGACCCGGAGCTGGCGCGACTTCGCGAGAAAGTTCACGTCCATACCGACCCGGCGCAGAACAAGGATTCGGCGCGTGTCGTTCTGACGCTGCGGGACGGCAGGACACTCGAGCGCCACGTAGCCCACAATCTCGGCACGCCCGACAACCCGATGACCGATCAGCAGCTCGAGGACAAGTGCCTCGCGTTGGCCGCGCCCGTGCTGGGGCAGGCGCGTGCAGGAGAGCTCGCAAAAGCATGTTGGAAGCTGGTCGAGCTCGACGATGTCCGCGCGCTGTTCGAACGGACCACACCAGATCTGAGTATTGCTGAATAAACGCAGCCGTGGATGGGTTGACCCGTTTCATGGAACACTTCACCTTTGGTCGCAACAATGGTCTTCGCGTTTCGGCGCTGGCGCTTGGTGCAGGCATGTTTGGCTCCCGCTGGGGCTACGGCGCGGATCAGGCCGACATCCCGAAGATCTTCGGGAGGTTCGCCGACGCGGGCGGCACGTTCATCGACACGGCCGCCAGCTATCAGCTCGGTGAGGCCGAGGAGAATTTGGATCGCCTTCTCGACGGCAGGCGCGACTCGTTCACCATCGCAACGAAGTTCGCGATCGGTGGTCCCGAAGGCAATGGCGTGTTGCAGACCGGCAACGGCCGACGCGCCATGGTGCGGTCCGTAGAAGGCAGTCTGCGCCGGCTCGGCACCGACTACATCGACCTGCTGTGGGTGCACTTCCCGGATCTGGTCACCCCGCTCGACGAGATCGTGCGCGGCCTCGACGATCTGGCGCGCGCCGGAAAGATTCTCTACGCCGGGTTGTCGAACTTCCCGGCGTGGATGTCCGCACGTGCGGCGACCCTGGCCGAATTGCGGGGGCTCATCCCGGTTTCGGGGGTTCAGCTGGAGTACAGCCTCGTCGAACGCAGCGCTGACCGCGAGAACCTCCCCATGGCGGAGGCCATCGGGCTGGGAGTGGCGCTGTGGTCGCCTCTCGGCGGTGGGGTGCTGTCCGGAAAGTATCGCTCGAGTACGGTGGGCCGGCTCACCGAATGGGATCGTCTTGTCCACACCGAAGACGAACCGGTGAAGGCGGCGACGGTCGACGCGGTGATCGAGGTCGCGGACCAGATCGGCGTACCGGCCGCGCAAGTCGCGGTCGCATGGCTGCTCGAGCGGCGACGTCGGTCGTTGACTGCGCTGGTTCCGATCATCGGCCCGCGGACTGTCGAACAGGCTGAGTCCTATCTCGCGTCATTGGACCTCAAACTGGACGACGATCACTACCGGCGCCTCGACGAGGTCAGCCGCATCGACCCGGGCCAGCCGCACAACCAAATCGCCGCGCGGGCGACTGCGGCGATGGGCGGCGAGGCCTCAGGCTTCATCCCACCGCGGGTGCCACGGGCCTAGGCCGCCGTGGGTGCGAACACCTCCCGCAGCAGAGCGCACTGGCTCTCGAAAAACGACTGCGAAACATCGGCCGTTGGGACGATGCCGTCGAAGGCGTGGAATGCGCCAGGGACGACCTCGACCTCGCACCGCACACCGGCGGCCCCGAGTCGCTCGGCGTAGGCCAGGTCCTCGTCGTGAAACAGGTCGAACGTGCCCACGCCCAGCCAGGTAGGCGGCAACCCGCTGAGGTCTTCGCGCCGCGCGGGCACGGCCACCTGCGGGTCCGCACCGCCGAGGTAGGCGGACCAGCCATACCTGTTGCTGGACTGGTTCCACAGCCGCAGCCACGGATTATCCAGACCCTTGCGGTCGACGGTGCGGTCGTCGAGCATCGGATACACCAATAGCTGTGCCGCAAGGCTGATTTCGGCGCGATCGCGGGTGAGCAGGGCCAGCGCCGCCGCGAGCCCCCCGCCCGCGCTTCCACCGCCGATGGCCACTCGCGACCGATCGACAGGGGGCAGGCGAACCAACCACTGCAGCGCGGAATAGCAGTCCTCCACGGGAGTCGGGTAGGGATGCTCCGGCGCGAGCCGGTAGTCCACCGACGCGACGGTCGCGCCCAGTTCGTGGGCGTAGCGGCGGCACAGCGCATCGTCCTGCGCCGCCTTTCCGATGACGTACCCGCCGCCGTGGATCCACAGCAGTGCAGGAGCCTGACCCGTCACGCCGGCAGGGCGGAACAGCCGAATCCCGACGCCCGACGGCAACGTCAGCACCTCGACGTCGTCGGGCGTTTTCCGCCACATCAAGCGCTCCGCCGCGCGGATGAACGGCACCGTGACGGGCGTGACGATCTGCTTGGGGATATGGCGGGCGACGCGGCGCAGATCGGGATGGAACTGGGCGGGCGACACCCGTCCAGTATTACGTCAGGTATGTCTCGAATGCGATGCGGTCTCCGCGGTACAGGGCGCGAACCAGCTCGATCGGCCGCCCGTTGACATCGAGGGAACGACGATTGAGCAATAACATCGGCATGGCCGTGGTGGACTCCAACAGGGCGGCCTCGCGCGGCGTGGGCAGGGCCGTTTCGACGCGCTCGACGGCTGAACCGAACTCCACACCCGTGGCTCGGATGGCCGCATACAGTGAGGTGGTCGGGTCGAATGTCTCGCTGAACCCACCGAACCGGCTCGTGGGGAGATACGTGCTCTCCAACCCGATGCGCAGGCCGTCGGCGAGCAGCACCCGCTCCACGTGCATGACGGTGTCGCCCGCCGAAATCTCGAGCGCCTCGGCCATTTCCGCGGGTGCCGGAATGTTCTCCCAGGTGACGGGCAGGCGGCCCGGCACCCGTCCGCGATCGGCGGCACCCTCCGTGTAGGACCGCAGTGACAGCGGCTGAACGAGCTTGGGACGGGACACCACGGTGCCGCGGCCACGTCGCTCGATGCGTCCCTCGACCAACAGCTCGTGCAGGGCTTGGCGAACCGTTTCCCGCGACACCCCGAACCGTGTCGCGAGCTCCCGCTCCGGCGGGACAGCATCGCCCTCTGCGAGGTCGGCGAGTAGGTCGTCGACCGCCGTCCGCACGAGGTACGGCTTCGAGGTCCGCTGCGGCGAGGTCATCGGGAAGGCCTTGAAGAAGACTTCAGTGCCAGTACGCGTTTGGCAATCACCAGCACCTCGTCGATCGATGCCGCATCGCCGCGCGGATCCTTGGCTGCGTCGTCGTAGCGCCGGAGCCGGAGCGCGTCTAGCCACCATGGGTGATCGACGAACGCCGCATCGACGTGCGCGCCGCCCTGATGGTGCAGCGAGTCGACCGACACGTCGGAGAGGGTGACGGCGTAGTCGGGATCGGTCGCCACCAGGTAGCGCTTTGCGGCCACATGGGCACCGGCCAGCCAGCCCACCCGGTCACCGAATCGCGGCGTCAGCCATTCCATGGCGATCCGGTCGTGGTGCTGCGGCGCGATATCGCCGAACTCGGGACTGTGCGCGAGATCGTGCAGTGCGGCCGCGAGCAGTAACTCATCGTCGGCGCCGTCGTCGCGGGCCCGGGCCGCTGCCTGCAGCGCGTGGTCGAGTTCGTCGACCGCGTCCTCGTCCCAGACACCGCGCAATGAGCGAAGCAGATGACCGACTTCGTCGAGAACAGCCATGCCGCGAGGGTACCGTAGATTGGTCTATACCAATTCTTAACCTGTTGTTCGTCGCCACCACACTTTGTCGTCTTGGTGTCGTCGCGGTGACTCGGAATGGTCGGGCTCATGCGCGTGACGATCGTCGGCGGAGGCATCCTCGGGACCGCGCACGCTCTCGAGGCGATCGGCAGAGGGCACGAGGTCGTCCAGCTGGAGCGCGAGGCCGAGGCCCGCGGGGCGACGGTACGCAACTTCGGCCTGATCTGGGTGTCGGGCCGAGCCACCGACGAGCTGGCGGCGGCGCTGCGTGCCCGCGAACTGTGGGAGAAAATCGGCGCCGAGATCCCTGGTGTCGGCTTTCGCCCGACCGGATCGCTGACGCTGCTGCGGACGGAACGTGAGCTCGCGGTCGCCGACGAGGTGGTAGCCCGCGCGGACGCAAACTGCCGCGGCTTCACCCTGCTGGAGACCGACCAGGTGAGGGCGCTCAACCCAACGCTGCGCGGCGAGTACTTGGCGGGCCTTCACTGTTCGTTCGACGCCGCCGTCGAGTCCAGACAAGCACTGCCGGCAATGCGCGAGCACATGGCCTCCACCGGGCGATACGCCTTTCTTCCCCGCACCGAGGCACGGGCGGTCGACGGTCAGACCGTCATCGACGATCGCGGTCATCGCCACGACGGCGACCTGGTTCTTGTGTGCGCCGGCGCGGCTCACGGCGGCCTCGTTCGCGAGCTCGCAGGCGACCTCCCAGTGCGCCGCGTGAGGTTGCAGATGATGCAGACCGAACCGCTGGGCGAACGGTTGACCACCGCCATCGCCGACGGCGACAGCTTCCGCTACTACCCCGGCTACGCGGGGCCGGCGTTGCATGAGCTGCAGCGCAACCAATCCCAGGATCCGGTCGCCGGTGAGCACCGGATGCAACTGCTGTGCGTGCAGCGACTGCACGGCGGGTTGACGATCGGTGACACCCACGAATACGAAGAGCCGTTCGCATTCGACGTGTCCGAGGCGCCGTACGCCTACCTCGTCGACGTCGTCGAACAATTTCTCGGCCGTGCGCTTCCGCCGATCCGGCAGCGCTGGGCCGGCGTGTACAGCCAGTGTGTCGATCCGCATCAGCTGGTGTGCCGAACGTCGCTTGATGACGGCGTTTGGGTGATCACCGGTCCTGGTGGTCGCGGCATGACCCTCGGACCAGCGCTGGCTGAACAAACGGCCGACATGGTCGGTCTGTAACGCGGAGGAATGCCTATGCAGCACAAGCGGATTCAGCTTGCAGTTGTCGACATGGCCGGAACCACTGTCATGGACGACGGTCTGGTCGTCAACGCGTTCGAGGCCGCCGCCACCGCTGTGGGCGTGCCCGAGTCCGGCCCCGAACGGGAGCGCGCCCGGCAGTACGTCCTCGACACCATGGGTCAATCCAAGATCAGCGTGTTCCGCGCGCTGTTCGGAAGTGAGGAGCTCGCACAGCAGGCCAACGCCGCGTTCGAGCGCGCGTACGAACAGCTCATCGACGAAGGCAAAGCCGCCCCGATCGCAGGCGCGACCGAAGCGATTAGCCGCTTGCGCGAGAACGGTATCCGGGTGGCGCTCACCACCGGGTTCAGCGGCACCACACAGGAGAAGCTGTTGGCCGCGCTCGGCTGGCAGTCGCTGGCCGACCTTGTGCTCGCCCCCGGCGACGGTGTGCGCGGCCGGCCGTATCCCGACTTGATCCTCACCGCGCTCATGCGGCTCGAGGCCGACAGTGTGTTCAACGTCGCAGCGCTTGGTGACACGACCAGCGACATCGAAAGCGCTCTGCGTGCCGGTGTGGCCATCGCCGCGGGCACACTCACCGGCGCGCACAACGACCGCCAGCTCCGCGACGCCGGAGCGACCCACGTCGTCGGTTCAATCACCGACTTCGCCGAGCTCATACTGCAGAACCGATAACTCACGAGAAGGAATCATGAAGCTGCACAAGTTCTTCCGCACCGCCGCGATCGCCGCTCTTGCGATCGCCACCGCCATGACCGCTGCTTGCGGGGGCACCGGGTCATCGGGATCGAGCGGCGAAACCCTGACCGTCTACAGCGCCGACGGGCTAGCCACGTGGTACAAGAGCCAGTTCGACAAGTTCACCAAGGACACCGGCATCGCGGTCAACCTCGTTGAGGCCGGTTCCGGCGAGGTGGTGTCGCGGGTGGAAAAGGAGCAGTCCAACCCGCAGGCCGACGTCCTCGTGACGCTGCCGCCGTTCATCCAAAAGGCAGACAAGTCAGGGTTGTTGGTGGCGAGCGGAGTTGACACCAAGGGCATCCCCGCGGATCAAGTGGGCCCAGGCGGAAACTATGTGCCGATCGTCAACAACGCACTGAACTTCATCGCCAACCCGAGCGCGAACCCACAGCCCGAGACTTGGGACGACCTGCTGGCACCGCAGTACAAGGGCAAGCTGCAGTACTCCACGCCGGGGCAGGCCGGTGACGGCACCGCGGTGCTGATCCTGCTGCAGCATCTGCGGGGCAAGCAGGGCGCACTGGACTACCTGACCAAACTGCAGGCGAACAACGTCGGTCCGTCGTCGTCCACCGGCAAGCTGCAGCCCAAGGTGAGCAACGGCGAGCTGCTCGTCGCCAACGGCGATGTGCAGATGAACCTGGGCTCGATCAAGGACGACGGCTCGAAGTTCAACATCTTCATCCCCGCAGGCCCTGACGGTAAGCGGACCACGATCTCGCTGCCCTACGTGGCGGCCGTCGCCAAGGGTGCGCCACACGAAGCGTCGGCCAAGAAGTTGCTCGGGTTTCTGCTGTCCGACGACGTACAGAAGACGGTCGAGCCGGACGCGCTGGGTATCCCGGTGCGTGACCAGATCCGCACCACCGCAGGGGGATCGGCCGCACCGAACACTCCCGCCGGCGTCCTCGACGGCGTCGACGTATGGGTACCCGACTGGAACACCGTCCTCGCCGAGCTTGACGCCGACGTGGCCGCGTATCAGAAGGCGACCGGGAACTGAGGTGACCGCCCGAAGGCGTGCGCGAGTAAGGATCGCAGCGAGGCACGAGCGAGGACCGGGGCGAGCGGGAGCCGAGGCATGAGCACCGAAGGCGTGCGCGAGTGAGGATCGCAGCGAGGCACGAGCGAGGACCGGGGCGAGCCGGAGCCGAGGCATGAACCGAGTCGGGATCGGCCGACCGCGAGCGACGACGCGGCACGCCGAGCCGATCGAAACCCGGACGCCGGCAATCACATTCGACCGCGTCGGCGTGTCATATGGACGGGGCCGCAAGGCGACGAAGGCGTTGATCGACTTCAGCTTGCGGGTGGCGGCAGGTGAGACGGTCGCACTGCTCGGGCCGAGCGGGTCAGGCAAATCGACCGCGCTCAACGCGCTCGCCGGCTTCGTACGGCCGGCGTCGGGCACCGTCCGGCTGGCCGGGCGCGACGTCACCGACCTGCCGCCGGCCAAGCGGGGCATCGGTGTGGTGTTGCAGTCGTATGCGTTGTTTCCTCACATGCGCGTCGCCGACAACGTCGCGTTCGGACTGAAGTCACACCGGGTGCCGCGCGCTGAGATCGCCCCGCGCGTCGCCGAGGCACTCGACATGGTCGGCATGGCGACGTACGGGAAGCGCCTTCCCCGTGAGCTTTCCGGCGGACAGCAGCAGCGCGTTGCGATCGCCCGCGCATTGGTGTTCGAGCCCGAGGTGCTGCTGCTCGACGAGCCGCTCAGCAACCTCGATGCGCGGCTGCGGGCGCAGATGGGCGATGAGTTTCGGGCGTTGCAGCGGCGGCTGAAGATCACCACGCTCTACGTCACGCATGACCAGGAAGAGGCGATGGCGCTCTCCGACCGCGTCGTGGTGATGGACAAGGG
>Ga0207693_10000510_pt1 | contig 35052 bp, 32 predicted proteins | sample LARL81metaG_FD_184347 | JGI IMG/M metagenome (GOLD analysis project Ga0207693, IMG submission 184347) | Corn, switchgrass and miscanthus rhizosphere microbial communities from Kellogg Biological Station, Michigan, USA - LAR L8-1 metaG... | ecosystem: Host-associated > Plants > Roots >... | reverse complement strand
GTCGACATGGATGTGGGCGTGCGCAGGCCAGTAGTCGCGTAGGCGGTAGTGCGCCTCCATGGCAACGTCCGCATACGGCCGCTCGAAATACCACGCGCCGTCGGCGGGCTGCCCGTTGACCGTGACCTTGACCGCATGCACGAACGGCTTGGCGTCCGTGGGTTTCGCGCTGAATGTCACGACGATCGGTTCCCCAACGCCGTAGGTGACCCCATCACCCTGCAACAGCGAGATGTGAACGGGTCTCGTCGGGACCGGCCGCTTCGACGAGCTATGCGTGCTCGACGATGCCGCCGACGAAGACGACGACGACGGTCCGTTCGAAGTGGGCCCCTTCCCGGTGCCGGTGCTGGTAGACGCGCAGGCGGCGAGAACCACGCCTGCGATAGCGAACAACGAGACGAACATGCCGCGGCGGACGAGCCGGGGGGTCGATGTCACCGGACCAGGGTAAGTGACTCCAGAATGCACCAACTGCCACCCAGACCTTACGAACTGAAGGTCACCGGTTCGCGGCGCGTTGTGTGCACAGCTGGTTCATCGTTGACGTCTCGCAGTCGCTGACTGATCACCTGGGTGATGCCATCCCCCCGCATTGTCACGCCGTAGAGCGCGTCCGCGATCTCCATCGTGCGTTTCTGGTGGGTGATGACGATGAGCTGGCTGCTCACCCGTAACTCATCCACCAGACCGACGAGCCGGCCAAGATTTACCTCATCGAGCGCGGCTTCGACTTCGTCGAGCACGTAGAACGGGCTGGGCCGAGCCCGGAAGATCGCGACGAGCAACGCCACCGCGGTAAGTGACCGTTCGCCACCGGACAGTAGTGAGAGGCGTTTCACTTTCTTGCCAGGCGGTCGAGCTTCGACGTCGACGCCGCTATGCAGCAGATCCTCCGGGTCGGTGAGGACAAGTCGTCCCTCGCCGCCGGGGAACAGCGCCGCGAAGACCGTCTCGAACTCAGCGGCGACGTCCTGAAAAGCGCTGGTGAATACCTCGAGAATGCGCTCGTCGACCTCCTTGACCACGGTGAGCAGATCCCGCCGAGTTGCCTTGAGATCCTCCAACTGGGTCGACAGGAATTGGTGGCGCTCTTCGAGGGCCGCGAATTCCTCTAAGGCGAGCGGATTCACCCGGCCCAGTAAAGCCAAATCGCGGTCGGCGCGGGCCGCGCGCTTCTCCTGCGCCCGCCGGTCGAACGGCCCGGGCTGCGGAGCACTTACCTGCTCACCGCGGTCGCGCGCCTGCTCGAACTCAGCCATCTCCTGTGAACTCGGCGGCGCCGGCTGGTCTGGGCCGTATTCAGCGACGAGAGCCTCGATCGATACGCCGTATTCCTCGAGGACGCGCGTCTCGAGCGTCTCGATGCGCAGCCGGTGCTCGGCGCGCGCGATCTCGTCGCGGTGCAGCGCGTCGGTGAGCCGGACGATCTCCTCGTCGAGCTCGCGGGACCGGGTGCGCACCGTGACCAGCTCAGCCTCTCGCTGCGCATGGGCCTGCTGGACAGCGTCCCGCTCGGCCGCCGCGCGGACTGACGATTGCTCGACTCGCCGGCACACCTCGCGGGCCAGGTCGTGCACCGCCTCCGCCACCGCGGCACCGCGCGCGCGGTGGTGGCGGGCCTGCTCATGCTCGTGCCGCGCCGCCCGTTCCTCACTCGCCGCCTGCACCAGCGCGTCGGCGCGGCCGGCTATGGCCCGAACTCGCTCCTCACTCGTCCGCACGGCGAGTCGCGCGTCAAGCTCGGTACCGCGCGCCTCGGCCGCCGCGTCCCGCAGCGCATCGCGGGCGGCCAGCGCCGTCTCGCCATCGACGACGGGCTCCAACTCGGCCAGGCGAAGTCGCTCCTCGAGGTCGGCCAGGCCGGCCACATCGCGATCGCGAGCCTGCGCCGCGGCCGTGCCGGCTTCGTCAAGGCGGTTCGCTTCGGCCGCCGCGGAACGAGAAGCCGCGCCGAGCTGGGCCAGCTGTTCGGCGACGGCAGCGAGGCGGGCGTCCGACTCATTCAGCGCCGACACGGCGGCATCGACCTCGGATGCGAGCTGCGCCGCGCGGGCCGTCGCGACCTGGAGCTCGGCCTGGATTCTGTCGTGCCGAGCGCCGGCCTCGTCGGCATGCAACTGCGCTTCGTCGACAGCAGCCTGGATCTCCATGGCGGACGGCGCTGACGGCGAGCCGCCAGCGGCCCAATCCGGACCCAGAACATCGCCACCCGCGGTCGCTATGCGGATGCCCGGGTACTGCGCCAGGAGCCGCTCTGCGTCGTCGAGGGTGTCGACCACCGCAACCTGCGCCAGCGCCCGGTCGATCGCACTACCCAGCGCGTCCGGCGCCCGCACGAGATCCACGGCCCACATGGCCCCGGACGGCAGCGGCGGCCATTCGGAGCGATCGAGCGAACGCGGTCGACCGCCGACAATCAGCCCGGCTCGCCCGCCGTCCTCAGCTTTGAGCAATCGCAGCGCCGCTCCGGCGTCGGCAACCGAGCTGACGGCGACCGCATCGGCCACCGCCCCGAGCGCCGCCGCGAGCGCCGCTTCTCGACCGGGTTCGACCGTAAGCAGGGCTGCGACCGATCCGAGAACTCCCGGCCGCCGAGAGCCGGCGGCCAGCAGGGCGCCGGCGCCATCCCTTCGGGTCAGCCCGAGAGCCAGGGCGTCCCTTCGCGCCGTCCAGGTGGAGCGATCGCGCTCCGCCTCCCGCACCGCCTCGGTGAGCTGGGAGACGCGTTCGACGGCCTCGTGGTGCGCTTGGGCCACCGCCTCGTGCCGCTCGTCGAGCCCGACCTCGCCCTCATCGAGGAGCCCCACCTGCTCGTGCACAAGTTCGAGCTCGCGTTCGGATCGACGAACCCGGTCGCGAGCGCCGTCGGCGGCGGTGCGCAGCCGCGCGAGCTCCTCGCCGGCGGCGGTCGCCCGGGTACGCAGCGCATTCACCCGACCGGTCAAGGTTGCGATGCTTTCCCGGCGGTCACCGGCGGCCTGGGCCGCTGCCACCACGGCACGCTCGGCCGCGGCGAGTTCCGCCTCCCGGCCCATGCGAGTCTCGACCGCGGCGTGCAGTTGGGTTCGGGCCGCCTCGAGGTCGTCGTTGAGTGCGGCCTCCGAAGCGCGCAGCTCGTCCGCCTCCGCGGTCAGCTGGTCCGGGTCGGGTCCGGTGCGGTCCTCTCGGGCGAGGCTGGCGAGGTGCCGCCCTCGCTCGGCCGCGAGCGACGCCGTGCCGCGAAAGCGCTCCTGAAGCGCCGTCAGCCGGTAGTAGGTCTCCTGGGCGCGAGCCAGCACCAGAGCGTCCGCGCCCAGGGACTGCTCGAGATCGGTCTCCCGCCGGCGCCCCTCGGTCAGGTCCGCTTCGATCAGTGCCCGCCGCTCGCGGATCGCTGTCTCGTCAGCGACCTCGTCGTCTCGTGCGGCATACAGCGTGGTCAGGTCGTCGGCAAGTAGCCGTAACCGGGAGTCGCGTAGCTCGGCCTGCACGCCCGCCGCGCGGCGAGCGATTTCGGCTTGACGCCCGAGCGGTTTGAGTTGCCGGCGAAGCTCGTCGGTGAGGTCAGCCAACCGGGTCAGGTTCGCCTGCATCGCGTCGAGCTTGCGGAGCGCTTTCTCCTTACGCTTTCGGTGTTTCAGGACACCGGCCGCCTCTTCGATCACGCCTCGGCGCTCGTCGGGGCGCGCGGACAAAACCGAGTCGAGCTGTCCCTGTCCGACGATCACGTGCATCTCGCGGCCGATGCCGGAGTCGCTCAACAGCTCTTGAATGTCGAGCAGCCGCACGCTTTCGCCGTTGATCTCGTATTCACTCGCACCGTCGCGGAACATCCGGCGAGTGATGGAGACCTCGGCGTAGTCGATGGGCAGCAAGCCATCGGAGTTGTCGATGGTAAGAATCACCTCGGCCCGACCGAGCGGTGGGCGACCCGCCGTCCCGGCGAAGATGACGTCCTCCATCTTGCCGCCACGGAGCGTCTTCGCGCCCTGCTCTCCGAGCACCCAGGCGATCGCGTCTACCACATTGCTCTTACCGGAGCCGTTTGGCCCGACGACCGCCGTGATTCCGGATTCGAACCGGAGCGTCGTGGCCGAGGCGAAGGACTTGAATCCCTTGAGCGTCAGCGATTTGAGGTGCACAAATCTCCCGAGGCGGCAGGTGCGCGCTCCTGGCGCAGCGGTTCGTTCACGGGACACCGACACTAGCGCGCGGGCAGCCCGACACCGGTGCGCCGAGCCGACGGACACACGAGAATCGACCGCTCGGCCCGGTAGGCGCCGGCGGCGAGTCAGTTAGCGATCAGGCCAGGGCGGGATGCGCGGTTTCGGCGAGTTCGTGCAGTTCCAGCTCGAGTACGGGGTTGGAGCTGGTGCGCAGATCGGCGAGCTCGTTCTCGAGTTCGGCGACGCGACGGCGCAACCGGAGTACTTCGAGACTGAGAGCGTGTTCCGACCCGCTGCCGATGTACCCCACCAGGGCGCGTGCCATGTATAGCGACCTTTCGCCTCAACAGGCCGGTGTCCGGGCGCGCACAACTTCGCTCGCTGTCGACCCACCGACTGGGTTGTCCGTACGCAAGGAACCATCCGGCAGGTTGACCAGGATCTGGACACTCTGACGAGCGATGGGCCTCGCTGCAGGTCTATCTATGGTCGCACCGAGGTAACAGATGGTCAACTCTCCCACACCGCGTCCATGGGGTGATCACAGGCGTGGAGGCCGCTGACAACGCGGGCAAAAGTAGCTGGACCGGTTCATAAATGCGACTCGGCGTATTGCCGTTCCGCACCGCAAGCAGGGCAGTCCGGCGCGGCCGTACACTGCGAGTGTGCGAGAGAAATATCCGCTTTGTCCATTGACGTTGACGTAAAGGTCGTCAAATGACGTGCCCCCCGCCCCGATTGCCTCGGCCAGGATCGCCCGGACGTCAGAGAGCAGACCACGCAGCCTGGGCCGGGACAACGCGGCGGTCGGGCGTGCTCCGTGTAGCCGGGCCCGCCACAGTGACTCGTCGGCATAGATGTTGCCGATCCCGGACACCAAAGACTGGTCGAGCAGGGCTCGCTTGATCGTCGTGTTCCGGTTTCGGATCCGCGCAATAAGCGCATCCTCGTCGAACGAATGGTCGAGGGGATCGCGCGCGATGTGACTGATCCGGGCCGGCACGGTGTCATCCGGCACGTCCGCGCAAGGCACCAGATCGTCGACCAGCACGCCCCCGAAGGTGCGCTGGTCCACAAATCGGAGCTCCGGGCCGCCGTCACCGAAGCTCAGCCGGACGTGCAGGTGGCGCTCATCCGGTGTCGCAACGGGCGCCACGAGGAACTGGCCGCTCATCCCCAGGTGTCCGACCAAGCATTGATCTGCAGCATCGGCAGCATCTGTGGACAGCGGCAGCCAGAGGTACTTGCCCCGACGACGCGCCGAGAGCAGCCGGGCACCGGTGAGCCGGGCGACCAGATCCGCTTGCCCGGCAAGATGCCGGCGCACCGCGCGGGGATGTCGAACCTCGACTGCGGTGATCGTGCGGCCGACGACGAATCGGTCCAGCCCGGCCCGAACGGTCTCTACTTCAGGGAGTTCCGGCATGCATCGTCAGGACGGCGATACGTCGTCGGGCGCAGCGTCAGCCGCCCGCGCGTTGAGCATGTGCCACGCGGTTGCGGCCGCCGCCTGTTCGGCTTCCTTCTTATTGCGGCCCTCGCACGGGTCGAACATCTCGCCGTTGACCGACGCCCGCGCGGTGAAGGTTCGCGCGTGATCTGGGCCGGTGAAGGTGATTACGTACTCGGGCACGCCCAGACCGAGTTCGGCGGTCAGCTCTTGCAGGCTTGTCTTCCAATCCAGTCCCGCGCCGTCGTTGGCAACGGCCTCGAGCATCGGGTCGAACAGATCATGAATGACCTGCTGGGTGCGGGCTATCCCGTATTCGAGATAGACCGCTCCGATCACGGCCTCGAGCGTGTCGGCGAGAATGCTCGCCTTGCCTCGCCCGCCAGTGGACTCTTCGCCGCGGCCGAGCCGAACGTAGGCGCCGAGTCCGGCCTCGCCGCCGATGCCTTGCGCGACCTCAGCCAGGGCGCGCATGTTGACGACCGACGCCCGCAGCTTGGCGAGCTTTCCTTCCGGCAGATCGGGATGGGATCGATAGAGCGCCTCGGTAATGACGACGCCAAGGACCGAATCGCCCAGGAATTCCAGACGTTCGTTATGCGGTAAACCGCCGTGCTCGTATGCGTACGACCGGTGCGTGAGGGCACGCTCGAGCAGCTCGGCATCGATATCGACGCCGAGCCGATCAGCGAGGATGGCAGGGTCGGCCGGCGCTTGGGGGCTCGTCCGCATCGACGTCAGACGGCCAGCACCTGCCTGCCGTCGTACTGCCCGCAATTCGAACAGGCGGTGTGTGGGAGCTTCAACTGGCCGCAGGCTCGGTTCGGGCACGGCACCAACGTCGGGGCGCTCGTTTTCCAGTGCGACCGGCGAGAGCGGGTGTTGCTGCGCGAGGTCCTCCGCTTGGGAACAGCCACGGTGATCTACTCCTGACTTCCGGTTTCGGTGGTGATGGCGGGCGCAGGCTCTAGGAAGTCCGCGAGCCCGGCCCAACGCGGGTCGATCTTGTGATGCGTGTGCCCGGCGGGCAGATCGTCGAGCCGCTGCCCACAATCAGGGCATAGCCCGGCGCAGTCCGTCCGGCACAGCGGGGTGACGGGAAGCCCCAGCACCACCGCGTCGCGCACTACCGGCTCGACGTCGATGAGATCGTCGACGATCCGGTCGACCTCGTCCGCACCGGCCGTCTCGTCCGTGACGCTGTCCGGGTACGCGAACAGCTCGCAGACATCGACGACCAGCTCGGTCGTCACCGGCTCGAGGCACCGGCCACACTCGCCCTCCGTCGGGACGGTCACCGTGCCCGTGACGAGCACGCCTTCGGTGACCGACTCCAGCCGCAGGTCGAGTACGAGCGGAGCGCCGTCCGGCACACCCACCAGGGCCGATCGCAGACCCGCCGGAGCCGCGATCTCACGACGCACGGTCTGCATCGTGCCGGGCCGACGGCCGAGTTCCCGCGTGTCCAGGACGAACGGGTTTCGGGCGGTGCGATGCGGTATGCGTGATGGTTTCACGGGCATGACGAGAAAAGCTTCGATCTGGTGGAGGTCGGAGTAATTCTATCTCACGCGCGTCCCCGGCCTGCCGGGTCGGGTTCCCCAGCCAGCTGATCGACGCCAGTCGGCGGCAGCTGACCGGACTCGCTCCGTTGTGCGGCGAGGGCCCGGCGACCCTCCGCGGCACTCGCTATCGCCCCCCGCAGCACGGCCATGAGGTCGAGTAGCGTCCGGTCGGCATACCCCTCGGAGTCAGCCCTGAGCGCAACCGAATACCGGTCGGCCGCGGCCCGCGTGGCATCCGCATAGTCATCCGCCTCGGACCGGACGCGGACCGCAGCGTCCTGCGCATTCCGGTGCACCGTCGTCGCCGACACCAAGGACTCATGCTCCTCCCGGGCCGACTCGACGGTGCGGTACGCCTCGGCTTCGGCCGCGCGCGCGACCTCGCCGGCCTGGTGCCTGGCATCAGCAACGATTGTGTCGGCCTGCGTTCCGGCCTGATCCCGGATCTGCCGCGCGGCGTCGTCAGCCTCGCTGCGGGTTCGGGCGGCGGATTCAGCCGCTTCGGCTAGCAGCGCCTCGCGGCGAGCAAGAACGCGTTGCGCGGCGTCCAGGTCGGTCGGCAGGGCCTCCCGCAGCGCGTCGAGCAGATCCAGGACGTGCTCGCGCGGCACGACGCAGGAGGCTGACATCGGTACGGTCCGAGCGGTTTCCACCACTTCGACGAGCTCGTTCAGCAGCTTGTCGGTACGGGCAGGCGTCGCGTCAGCCATCGATATTGCGCAGCCGCTTGAGGACGAGCGGCGGCACCAGCGCACTCACGTCCCCACCCCATCGGGCGATGTCCTTTACCAGGCTCGAGGCCAGGAAGCTGTACTCCGGATTCGTCGGCATGAACAGCGTGTCAATACCGGCCAAGCCCCGGTTCATCTGTGCCATCTGCAGTTCATAGTCGAAGTCGCTGACCGCCCGAAGGCCCTTGACGATAACCGGGACATCGTTGGCCCGGCAGTAATCGACGACTAGTCCGTGGAACGTGTCGATACGCACATTCGGATAGGTCTCGGTTGCTTCGACCAACATCTCTCGTCGCTCCTCGACGCTGAACATGTTGGACTTGGCCTGGTTGACGAAGATCGCGACGATGATCTCGTCGTAGAGCCGAGACGCTCGGTCGATGATGTCCAGATGCCCGTTGGTGACAGGGTCGAAGGATCCCGGGCAGACCGCCCGGCGCACCTGCGGAGTTAGCTCGCTCATTTGCGGCGACCGTACCAAAGCACGCCGTCGCCATAGCGCTTCTGCTTGATCGATTCGATCACAGTCGGCCACGTCAGAGGAACGCCGCGGGCTCCCCGCTCAACCACCACCACTGCCTCCGTCGGTAGCAGGTCGGCCAACTGCGCGAGAACAGACTCGAGCGCGGACTCAGGCAGCGCGTAGGGCGGATCGAGGAAGGCGAACCGGATCAGGTCGAGGACCGGCCGCTGGGCAAGATAGGCCGGGACGGACCGGGCGACGACGTGTGCCCTGTCCGGCGCGATCGCCGAGACGTTGCTGCGCAGCACGCTGAGGACAGCCGGGTCGGATTCGACGAGCGTCGCAGTGCCGGCACCGCGGGAGAGCGCCTCGAGTCCAACTGCTCCGGTCCCGGCGTACAGGTCGAGCACATCGGCACCGGTCAGCTCGATCAGGCCGGTCAGGGTGTTGAACAACGCCTCGCGCGCTCGATCCGAAGTCGGCCGGGTACCGCGGCCCGGCACGGACAGCCCTCGACCTCGAGCGGTCCCCCCAACAATCCGGATCATGCCGCCGACCTGTCAACCGATCCCTTTGCGCGAGTGCACCTGCACCAGCACTTCACTAGTCCACCCCACCTCGGCGCTCTCGTGCCTGCGATGCGCGCTCCGTCCTGACTCCTCTCATGTCTTTTCCAGATACTCGGCGCGGTCGGCATCGACGAGCGCCGCTACCCGCGCAGCGAGCAAGGGATGTGCCGTGAGGTAGGGGTCGCCCGCGACGATTTCTGAAGCCTCTACCCGCGCGTCGGCAATCAACTGTTCGTCACGCCGCAATGACAGGAGTCGCAATGTCGACCGGCGACCCGACTGCGCCGTGCCGAGGACATCACCCTCTCGTCGCTGTTCGACGTCCAGGCGGGCCAGTTCGAATCCGTCGGCGGTCGCCGCGACGGCATCCAGTCGTTGGCGGGCTGGGCTCCCGCCCAGCGCGTCGGTAACCAGCAAACACGTCCCTGCGGCCTTGCCCCGGCCAATGCGGCCGCGCAGCTGATGTAGCTGCGACACACCGAAACGGTCGGCGTCGAGCACCGCCATGACGGTGGCGTTCGGGACGTCGACGCCGACCTCGACCACGGTCGTCGCCACGAGCACATCGATCTCGCCCGCGACGAACGCGGACATCACGTGGTCACGTTCATCAACGGGGAGCCGGCCATGCAACGCAGCTAGGCGCAGACCCGTCAGTGGCCCCTCCGCGAGCATGGGCAAGACGTCGATCACGGCTAACGGGGCCCGCTGGCCGTCGCCGAGCCCTTCGTCGTCGGGTTCATCGTCGAGGTCGCGGTCCGACTCAGCGCCACCACCGCCGATCCGCGGGCACACGACGAACGCTTGCCGACCAGCAGCCACTTCCTCGCGAATCCGGGTCCACGTGCGGGCCAGCCACGCCGGCTTCTCGGCCGCCGGAACAACTGTGGTCGAGATCGGTACCCGGCCAGCGGGCAGCTCGGTCAGCACGGATGTCTCGAGATCACCGAACACCGTCATCGCAACTGTCCGCGGGATCGGCGTCGCGGTCATGACGAGCAAATGCGGTGGCCGCGTCGCCTTGCCCCGTAACGCGTCTCGCTGCTCGACTCCGAAGCGGTGTTGTTCATCGACGACCACGAGACCCAGATCGGCGAAGCCGACCGCCTCCTGGATGAGCGCATGGGTCCCGATAACGATCCCGGCGGCGCCTGACGCCGCATCGAGTAGGGCAGTCTTGCGTCTCGCTGCTGGCAAGGACGCGGTCAGGAGGCTGATCCGCGTTGCCCGATCCGCTGCCTCGAGCTGACCCGCCCGGCCGAGCGGGCCGAGCATCGTCTCGACGGTCCTGGCATGCTGCGCGGCGAGCACTTCGGTCGGGGCCAGCAAGGCCGCCTGCCCTCCTGCGTCCACGACCTGAAGCATCGCGCGCAGAGCAACGACGGTCTTGCCCGAGCCGACCTCCCCCTGCAGCAGTCGCTGCATAGGGTGATCGCCCGACAACTCGGCGGCCAACTTGGCCCCAACCGCCTGCTGGCCCTCGGTGAGCCGGAACGGCAACCGGGCGTCGAACGCGTCCAACAGGCGGCCGGCCGCGCCAGGCCGGGGTGTCGCTGGGTTCGCGGCTGCGGCCACTCGGCGCTGGGCGAGAACGAGTTGGATCGTCATCGCCTCGTCCCACGCCAGCCGGCGACGCGCTGCGAACCATTCGTCGCGACTGTCCGGTTGATGCACCGCCCGCAATGCCCGGTCGAGGGTGAGCAGGCCGCGGCGGCGAACAACGTCGTCCGGTAACGGGTCGGGAACCTCGTCGAGCAGCTCGAGGACGAGATCGACGGCGCGGGCGATCTCCCAGGTTCGGATGTCCTTCGTCGCCGGGTAGACGGGTATGAGGGCGCCGGCGAACTCGTCGGCAACCGCGACGTCGACCTCGCCGCGCAGGATTTGATACTCGGGATGCGTTAGCTGCCGACTGTGGTTGAAGACACTGACCTTCCCGGCGAACAGCCCGCGCGTGCCTGGTGTCAGCTCCCGTTGCCGCCAGGTTTGACGTCGGCCGAAGAAGGTGAGCTTCAACGTCCCCCGCCCGTCGCCGACGACGACCTCTAGCCGCTCGCCGCGACCGCCACGATGGCGAATCGCCCGCGCGCTCCGCACCTCGGCCAGCACCGTGACGTCGTCGTCGACCCGGAGTGACGCCAGATCGGTCAGCTCGCCGCGCTCAGCCAGGCGTCGTGGGTAATGGGCGAGCAGGTCTCCGACGGTGCGTATCGACAGCGCCTGCTCGAGGGCCTTCGCCGTCCGGCCGCCGACCGCCTCGACCACCGGAGAGTCCAGGTCGATACGGGGCACCTACTCCACCCCGATGAGCAAGGGATAGTGCGGCTGACCTCCGTCGAAGACCCCGACTTCGACATGCTGGGCGACCGAGGCGATGTGCCGGCGCAACTGCTCGCCGGCGTCGGGCTCGGCGTCGCGGCCCACCAGGATGGTTATTAGTTCACCGCCGACCGCGAGCAGCCGATCGATGATCGCGGCGGCCACCGAGTCCACGGTCGAGCCGATCTCGACGACTTCACCGTCGATCAGACCCAAGACGTCGCCCGGATGGCACCGGCCGGCCATGGTGAGCGCCTCCCGCTGCGCGATGGTCACCTCGGACCATCGGGTGGCCGCAGCGGCCTCCGCCATCGCGATCACGTCGTCGCCGAAATGCCGGCTCGGATCGTGGACGGCCACCGCCGATAGGCCTTGCACCGGCGACTTCGTCGGCACGACAGCCACTTCCATACCCTGGCCGCGGGCCTCGATCGCAGCAGCTTCGGCGACCCCGCTGACCTGCGAAGCGTTCGGCAACAGCACCACGTGGTCGGCCGGGCAGGCCAGCATGGCTGACAGGACGTCCGCGGTCGAGGGGTTCTCGGTCGGGCCGCCTTCGACGACGTAAACGCCCTCGCTCTCGAACAAGTGCGCCAGTCCTTCGCCGGGGGCGACGGCAACCACCGCGGTACCCGCCTGCCGCTGCGGCACCGGCCGGGTGGGACTACCCACGGCATCGGCGAATCGAACCACCGTGATCCGATACGGCTCACCCGCACGAACACCGGCCTCGAGGGCCGCGCCGATGTCGTTGACGTGAACGTGGACGTTCCAGACCCCGTCACCGGTGCCTACCACGACCAGCGAGTCGCCGAGCGGGGAAAGTTCCGACCGGAGAATCGCGGTGTGCGCCTCGTCAGCGCGCAGCAGGTATTGCACCTCGTAGTCGTAGTCGGTGCTACCGGATTCGCGGGCCGCTTCGAGGCCCGATCGGGAACGCGCGGAGGGGGCAACCTGGGCCGTGGCGATGGCAGTCCCGGTGACGGCTTGTCCCAGCGCGTCGATGAGCACGACCAGGCCGCGGCCGCCCGCATCGACCACGCCGGCCTGGGTCAACACTGGCAGCTGGTCGATGGTACGGCGCAACGCCTCCCAGGCCGCCGCTTGAACCCGCTGCACGACGCTGGTCATCGAGCCCGCTCCAGCCGCGTCGGCCGCCGCGCGAGCGACCGACAGGATCGTGCCCTCGAGCGGATTGGCCACCGATGCGTAGGCCTGATCGGCGGCTCCGCGCAATGCGCCCGCGAACATCGAACCGTCGCAGGCCTCCGAACCGTCGACGCCGTCCGCCAGCCCGCACAGGACTTGGGAGATGATGACGCCCGAGTTGCCGCGCGCACCGAGCACGGCGCCCTTCGCCCACGCGCGAAACGCCTCACCCGCCGTGTCGGCCGGATCGGCTGCCAACGCCTCCGCAGCGGCTCGCAACGTCAGCGACAGGTTGGTCCCGGTGTCCCCATCGGGCACCGGGAAGACGTTCAGCTCGTCGATTTCCGCCCGGTGGGCGTCCATCGCGTCGGCTGCGAGGATGCTCCAGCGGCGCACCGCAGGTGCATCCAGCGCATCGAGCACCTCCCACCTCCCCGCGCGTCCGACCGGCGGGAGCGCCGGTGCCGTGGCCACTCGGCTCGCCGTACGATACTGGCCCGGCCGGACGTCGTTTTGGTGCGCTCGCGATCGGCCGAGTAACCTCAGTGTTGCCCGGCTGACGGCCGGGCGCTCGTTCGTCGGCGATGTACGTTCAGGTCAAGGAGGCCACCGTGGCCAGCGTCTGCGATATCTGCGGCAAAGGGCCCGGCTTCGGCATGTCCGTTTCGCACTCGCATCGCCGCACGCACCGTCGGTGGAACCCAAACGTGCAGCGGGTCCGGGCGCTTGTCGCCCCGGGCAACCGGCGGCGCATCACGGTCTGCACGTCGTGTCTGAAGGCCGGCAAGGTCACCCGCGCGTAGCTGCTAGTCCTTTTCGTCGCGTCCCTCTTGATGATCTCGGACCAAGACTCGCCTGACGGCATTAAGTCCAAGATCTGTATGTTTGCGCCCTAGCGGAAGTGCTCGTGGCCACCGTTGGGCCATCGGTGGCCGTCGACCCGTACGCCCTGCCCATCGGCCACGGCACCGATGATCGTCCATCCGTCCGGCGGCGTCGTGCCGGCCGGGAACGTGGCGACGAGCGCGAAGTCGTCCCCACCGGTGAAGACCCACGACAACGGATCGACATTGAGCGCCGCGCCGACCTCACGCATCTTGAGCGGCACCGGTACGGCACGGGCATGGATGTCGATGCGGACGCCGCTCGCCTCTGCGATGTGCCCGAGGTCGGCCACCAGCCCATCGCTCACATCCGTCATAGCCGACGCGCCCTGGTCGGCCGCGGCCGGGCCTTGGGCGTAGGGCGGCTCCGGGCGCCGGTGAGCGTTCACCAGCTGTACTGGCGAACGGAACCCGCGGGAGAGAATTGCGTAGCCGGCGGCCGCATAACCGAGCCGGCCGACAAAGGCGACCACATCTCCCGGACGCGCGCCATCGAGCAGCACGGGGTCGCGCCCTTCCAAGTCGCCGAGCGCGGTGACCCCCAAGGTGATCACATCGGCTGCCACCACGTCACCTCCGACGACAGCCGCGCCGACCTGCCCGCACTCCTCGCGGAGTCCCGCGGTCAGATCGTCGACCCAGGCGAGGTTGAGATCGGGTGGCGTCCCGAATCCAACGAGAAGCGCGGTCGGGCGGGCCCCCATAGCCACGATGTCGGAGAAGTTCGTTGCGGCCGCCTTGCGGCCGACGTCGGTGGCGCTGGACCAGTCCCGACGGAAGTGCCGGTTCTCAATGAGGAGATCGGTCGTGGCGACAACCCGACCGTCGGCCGCGCTGATCACGGCAGCGTCGTCGCCGGGGCCGACCAATGTCGTCTCGGCCGGGGTCAGTGCCGCGGTAACTCGGGCAATGAGGCCGAACTCGCCAACGTCGGAAACGGTGATCTCGCGTCCTCACTCGTGACGGATATCCTGCGCCGAAGTGTGTACTACCGGCTGCGCTACGTTCTACCCGTTGGCGCAATGACGATGAGGAAGGACGCGCCGGACAATGACGAGTGGCCAGCCGGTCAATGCGTACATCCTGATCCAGACCGAAGTAGGCAAGGCCGCTGCCGTCGCGGCCGAGATCGCGGGCATCTCCGGGGTCACGACCGCCGAGGATGTCACCGGGCCCTACGACGTCATCGTGCGCGCCGAGGCGCCGACCGTCGACGAATTGGGCAAGCTCGTCGTGGCCCGCATCCAGGCGGTCGACGGAATCACGCGGACACTGACCTGCCCGGTCGTTCACTTGTAGCGGTACGCCATCGACGCCCGCACTCGCCGCAACGCCCTCATTGCCACAGCGGTCGCCGTCCCGGTCGTCGTCGTTCTCGCGTTCGCTTTGGGCGGTAAGCCCGAGTCCGCGCCGGCCAGTTCGGCATCGTCCAGCGGCGGCGCTGCTGCTCTGCCGCCGATAACGACCGCGCCGGCGCCACCGTCCGCGAACGCCACTGTCGAGGCAACGTGCGCCCAGGTCATATCGCGGCTGCCGCTCCAGCTCGGGCCGCTCCCCCCGCGGACGATCCAGACCGAGCGTGCTGTCGCATGGGGCGACCCTCCGATCATCCTGCGCTGCGGCGTCAATCGGCCGGCCGATCTCACGCCGGGAAGCGCGACGCCTGCCGTTCTCGTTGGGGACGTTTATTGGTTCCGGACCAGCCGCGGCGACGCGGACGTGTTCACCTCGATCGATCGCGCGGTTTATGTCGAAGTGTCGGTGCCCCGTAAGCAGTCGTATATGCCGTTGCCCACACTCGGCACGGCGATCGCGGCCAAGTTGCCCGCCATGTGCGCCGTGCCGGAAGAAGGGAAACCCCAACCGCCGGACGACAAACTGTGCACGCACCGGCCGTCCTAGCCGCCGCGCAGCCGGAGCCGCTTGCCTGGCGGATCCTGAAAGATCGCCCAAGACGACATGTGGCCGTCACATTAGATCCGGATGCTGGATGCCATGGACGTCAATGCATCCATAACCCAACTGAACACCACTAACCCAGAAATCGACGAGTTCTACGCAGCCCAGATCGACCGTCTTATCGGCCTCGGCCGGGAGGACCTCGTTGCCGAGCTTGTCGCTGACTATGAGGGGCTGCGCGCCGAACGCGCGGCCGCTTCGAACCCCACCGAAACAGGCGGAGCGGCCGACACCACTGTCTCGCTCGCGCCGGACCGTGAGGAGTACTACACAGCCCGAGTCAACGAGCTCATCGCGGAGAATCGCCAGGACCTCGTTGACGACCTCGTCGCCCAGTATGAGCAGGAGCTGAACTCGTCTGTCCGCGCCGCCTGACCTCGGCGGCCGCCGCGCGCAACCTGCGCGCGATCAATCACCCAGCTACTAGCGGAAGCGAAGGGGCGCCACGGCTACGGTCGTGGCGCCCTTCGCGGTTAGGTCCAGATCGGAGCGCTATCCGGCCGCCCGGCGCAGGGCGGCAGTGATCAGCCGATCCACCAGCTGCGGATAATCGACCCCGGTGGCTGCCCACATGCGCGGAAACATCGAGATCGGTGTGAATCCCGGCATGGTGTTCACCTCGTTGACCAAGACGTTTCCGGCCGGGCCGACGAAGAAGTCGACGCGGGCCAGCCCGGCGCAGTCGAGCGCAGTGAACGCCCGACAAGCGAGGTCACGGATCCGCTGCGTGACCTCAGCCGGCAAGTTCGCCGGCACATCGAACTCACATGCGTCGTCGAGATACTTTGCCTCGAAGTCGTACCAGTCGTGATCTCCGACCAACCTGATCTCCGCCGGCACGCTGGCCGTAGGTCGCCCGTCTTCGCCTTCCAACACGCCGCATTCCACTTCACGGCCCGAAACGGCGGCCTCGACAAGCACCTTGTCGTCGTGCCGCAGAGCCTCGACGACCGCGTCCGGCAGGTCCGCGGGCTGCCGCACCTTCGTGATACCCACGCTCGAACCGGACCGGGCCGGCTTGACGAACACGGGCAGGCCGAGCGCGGCCAGGTCGACTGCCGATACCGAATCGCCACGCCGCAGCACCAGGTAGTCGCCAACCGGCAGTCCCTCGGCCCGCAACAGCTTCTTGGCGAACTCCTTGTCCATGGCGACCGCACTGGCCAACACCCCGGGTCCGACATAGGGCACGCCGGCCATCTCGAGCAGCCCTTGGATCGTCCCGTCCTCGCCGAATCGCCCGTGCAGTACGGGGAAAACAACGTCAACGCCATCGAGGACGCGCACGCCCGAGCCAGGCTCGAGGACCACCAATCGCCCGGCGGTCGGATCTCCGGGGAACACGACCGCGGAACCGGTCTCGACTTCGGGAAGTGTCCGCCCGGTTACCTGCAGCTTTTCCGGATCGACCTCGGTCAGCACCCAGCCACCGTGTCGCGTGATTCCGACCGGGATGACCTCGTACTTCTCCGGGTCCAGCGCGGACATCACGCTGCCCGCCGAGACCACCGATACCCCGTGCTCGTTGCTGCGGCCGCCGTAAATGACGGCGACGCGGATCCGCTGACCGCTCACGCCATCGCATCATGCCAGCGCCGCCCGGTGCGTCGCGAATGCCCCGGAATGGCGACGTGCTGTTGATGACCAACCACCGAGAGCTACAACCGAGGCTGACGCTCCTACTCGCGCTTCATGGCTCGCAGCATCAACTCGCTGACCATGTCAGCGGGGCTCGTCCCGCGGAAGCAGACGGCCTCCACCGCTCGGGTGATGGGGACGTCGGCGCCGTGGCGGTCTGCGAGCTCGAGCACCGATCGGCACGACTTGACGCCTTCAGCCACTTGACCCAAAGTCGCCTGCTGCGCCTGTTCCAGGGTCTCCCCCCGGCCTAACCGCTCTCCGAACGTTCGGTTGCGCGACAGCGGCGACGAGCACGTCGCCACCAGGTCTCCGAGTCCAGCCAACCCGGCGAAGGTAATCGGGTCAGCGCCGAGCACGGCACCCAGCCGAGCCGTCTCGGCCAGACCACGCGTGATCAACGATGCGACGGTGTTGTCTCCGAAGCCCATCCCTTGAGCCATGCCACACGCCAGAGCGATGACGTTCTTGACCGCGCCGCCGAGCTCGCAACCAACGACATCGGTATTCGTGTACGGGCGGAAGTACCGGGTGAACGAAGCGTGGCCCACGGCCGTGGCCCGCTCCAGGTCGGCGCAGGCGACGACCGTCGCAGTTGGTTGCTCCTGGGCAATCTCGCGTGCGAGGTTCGGCCCGGAGACCACCGCGATGCGCTCGGCCGGTGCGCCCGCCACCTCGGCGATGACTTCGCTCATCCGCTTCGCGGTCCCGAGTTCGACGCCTTTCATCAAGCTGACCAGCGTCGCATTCGGCGGGAGCAACGGCGTCCAATCCCGCAGATTCGCACGCAGCGTCTGCGAGGGAATGGCCAGCGCCACGATATCGGCGCCGGCGAGCGCCTCCGCCGCGTCGGACGTGGCGATGAGTCGCTCCGGCAGCGATAAACCCTTCAGATAGTCGGCATTCTCGTGCGTCGCGTTAATGGTCTTGGCCAGCTCGGGGCGTCGAGCCCACAACGCGACGTCGCTCCCGGCGTCCGTCAACACTTTGGCGAAGACGGTGCCCCACGATCCGGCGCCGAGCACCGCCGCCCTGGTCATGCCGACCGCCCGCTCCTCGGCCGGAACAACGGCCCGACCGGTGGCGTCTCGCCCCGCAACTCGCCGACCAGCTCGCAGATGGCGCGCATCATGACGTCGGTCATATCGCGGAGGGTCTCCGCGCTGGGCTCGGCGCCCTGGAACCGGCTGAGATCCAGAGCCGGTCCGGCGATGACCGTCACCTCCTTTCGGGGCATCGGCCGGTACCGCTTGTGATAAACGTCAACGGCGAACTGCGCGCCCCATTGTGCGGCCGGGATGACGGGAACATCCGGGGCGAGGAGGGCAAGCCTGGCCGCACCGGTCTTGCCGACCATGGGCCACCAGTTGGGATCGCGGGTCACGGTGCCCTCGGGGTAGACGATCACGAGCTCCCCGCGACGGAGCGCCGCGACTGCTCCCTCCAAAGACTGCCGCGCCTGCGACGTGCCTCGGTCGACCGGGATCTGTCCGGTCCCGCGAAACGCCGCGCCGACCACCGGAATGTCGAACAAACTCCGCTTGGCCAGAAAACGCGGTGCTCGCCCCGCGTCGTACACGTACCTGGCGACGACAATCGGGTCGGCGTAGCTGACGTGGTTGATCACCAGGATCGCGGGCCCGGCAGCGGGCACATTCTCGACGCCACGCCATCGCAGCTTGAACAGTGCGCTGACCGGTAAGTACAAAACCAGCACGATGAATCGCAGCCAGGGCGAGGACTTCTCGGCCGAGATCGTGCGGCGCTTGGCTTGCCTCGGCACTCACGTCTCCTCAGGTCGGTTGTCGTGCAGTCTGCCGCACGTCTCTCGGTTCGGCGTAGCACGTTCGTAGACTTCCGTCGTGGAAGTCCGCGGCGCACCGTTCCCGCCCATGAGCGGGCCGAAGGCGTCCGCCCCGGATCGCACACTGCCGGCTGCTTACGCGCGGCGAACCCCCGATGCCGTCGCCCGGGACGAAATGGTCGGATCGTCGGCCGAGCCACGCCCGGCCTGGCGGGATCAACGGTGGTGGAGCTAGGTCAGCTGCTTTGCGATCCGCCGACCTCGCGGCCCGGCGCCGACGCATCACATGCTGGGTCTCGGTGCTCGGGCCGTAGGCCGGATGGGCGGAGGTGATCCGACGAACGACCAGTTCGTCGACGACCGTTACGTCGTCCTGATCCACGGCCGTGATTACGATGACGTACCAGTACTCAAAGGTGTCATTCTGAGCGACGCCAGCCACTCCACGATGCGGGTTCACGTAGACGTCACTCGCGTTTGTGCGAGCAGGCAGCGGTCGAGCGAGAGCGACTGGTGTGCGGGTCCCGCGGAACGCGAAGCGTTTCGTGGGGGTAATCGACGGAGGCCCATGTGCAGTGGACGGTGATCATTCCGGTCAAGGCGCTGCCGAACGCCAAGAGCCGGCTGGCCGCGGCCTCTCCCGACGATGCGGCGCATGCCCGGCTCGTGACGGCGATGCGCCGGGACACGGCCCACGCCGCGCGAAATGCCGCCACGGTCGCCCGCGTGCTCGTTGTCGCCGACCGGAGAGGTGACCCGACGGCCGATCTGGTCCAGACCCTCCCCGGGCTCAACGAGGGCCTCTCCGAAGCAGCGTCGTTCGCCGCGCAGCGGTGGCCGACAGACGGAATCGCTGCCCTGGTCGGAGATCTTCCCGCGTTGCACTCGGAGGAACTCGCGGCGGCTCTGGCCGACGCGGCGGATCATCCTCGTGCGTTCGTCGCCGACGCGGCCGAAACCGGCACGACGTTGCTGACCGCTCGTCCCGGAGTTCCCCTCCGCCCAGCGTTCGGTCGAGGCTCCGCCGCCCGACATGCTCGTCACGCGGTGGCCGTCTCCGGAGGGCCCGGTTTGCGGACGGATGTCGACACCGTCGAGGACCTGTCGCAAGCCGAGCTCCTCGGGTTCGGGCTTTCCACTCGATCCGTCACCGCAGATTCACGCACGCGGTGGATGATGACGAAATGACTCGTTCGCTGCCTGTGTCATCCATAGCCTCGACGGCGATCGACCCGGCCGACTCCGTTCCCGGAGGCGACCTCGAACCAGAACGCGCGGCCCAAGCCGTTCTCGATCTCCCCCCTGATCGCTTCAGCAACCGTGAGATGTCATGGCTCTCGTTCAATGCCCGTGTTCTCGCATTGGGCGAAGATCGGCGGCAGCCCCTGCTGGAGCGGTTGAAATTCCTGGCAATTTTCGCGAGCAACCTCGACGAGTTCTATATGGTACGTATTGCCGGTTTACAGCGCCGCGCTGACATGGGGCTGCAGATAACGTCGCCCGACGGCCTGTCACCGCGGGAAACGCTAGCCAAGCTGGCCGAGCGAATTCGAGAGCTCGCCGACCGGCACGCACGCTGCTTCCTCGAAGACGTCCAACCGGCGCTGGCGGCCGAAGGCATCCGTATCGTGCGCTGGGCCGACCTGGACGAGGAAGAACGTCGACGGCTGGGCGACTACTTCCGGTCCAAGGTCTTTCCGGTTCTGACTCCGCTCGCGGTCGATCCGGCCCATCCGTTCCCGTACATCTCCGGGCTCTCGTTGAATCTCGCGGTGCTAGTCCGCGATCCCGAAGGCGACCTGGAGAGATTTGCGCGGGTCAAGGTCCCCAACAACGTCCCGCGATTCGTGGTCGTATCGCACTCCACGCAAGAGGCGGAGTTCCTGCCACTGGAGGACCTGATCGCCGCGCATCTGTCGATGCTGTTCCCTGGCATGACGGTCGTGGAACATCATGTCTTTCGGGTGACGCGCAACGCCGATCTGGAAGTCGAAGAGGACCGCGACGAGGACCTGCTGCAGGCGCTCGAGCGTGAGCTCGCTCGACGGCGATTCGGCCCCGCGGTTCGACTCGAGGTCGCGGAGGACATCGACGACGAGGTGCTGAGCCTGTTGACGAGCGAGATCGACGTCCAGCCTGATGGTGTCGTGCGGGTGCCGGGCTTGCTCGACCTGTCGTCGTTGTGGCAGGTATACGACGTCGATCGTCCCGGGTTGAAGGACCCGGTGTTCGTTCCTGCGACGCATCCGCGATTCGCGGAAGGGGAAACACCCAAGTCGGTGATTGCCACGCTCCGCGACGGCGATGTGCTCGTGCACCACCCTTATGAGTCATTCGCCACGAGCGTGCAGCGGTTCATCGAGCAGGCGGCGGCCGACCCGCATGTCCTCGCCATCAAGCAGACGCTGTACCGCACGTCCGGCGACTCGCCGATCATCGACGCGCTCATCGACGCGGCCGAGGCGGGCAAGCAGGTAGTGGCGCTGGTCGAGATCAAAGCTCGCTTCGACGAGCAGGCCAACATCAAGTGGGCCCGAGCGCTCGAGCGCGCGGGCTGTCACGTTGTCTATGGCGTCGTTGGGCTCAAGACGCACTGCAAGACCGCGCTCGTCGTTCGGCAGGAGGGCGGAACGATCCACCGCTACGCACACGTCGGCACGGGCAACTACAACCCCAAGACTGCGCGACTGTACGAGGATCTCGGGCTGTTTACCGCGGATGAGGCGATCTGCGCCGATCTGACCGACCTCTTCAACGTCCTCACCGGCTACTCGCGGCAGACGGCGTACCGATCCCTCCTGGTCGCGCCACAGGGAATCCGCGCCGGACTGATCGAGCGCATCGAGCGAGAGATCGTGCACAAGCAAAACGGCAAGGACGCGCGAATACAAATAAAGACCAACCACTTGGTCGACGAGCTGACGATCGATGCGCTTTACCGCGCGTCGATGGCCGGTGTTCGCATCGAGCTGTTGGTGCGCACGTTCTGCACGATCCGGGCCGGCATCCCTGGGCTGTCCGAGAACATCACCGTTCGGTCAATCCTCGGTCGCTTCCTGGAGCATTCCCGGATCTTCTACTTTGCGAACGATGGTGCTCCGGAGTACTGGATCGGCTCGGCGGACCTGATGCACCGCAACCTCGATCGCCGGGTCGAGGTCCTGTGCCGCGTGAAGGACCGAGCCGCGACCGATCATTTACGGCTGTGCCTCGATGCTGCCTTTTCCCCAGACACCGCCGCCTGGGAGCTGCAGGCCGACGATCGCTGGATCCGTCTCGGCGGAGCCAGACAGGTCGACTACCAGGAGTTCCTGATGCGGCGGCTCGGTGGACGCGCCGAATAGATCGGGCTACGGCATAGCCGCCGCTGGCGGCGTCGTGTGGCGTGACGCCGGCCAGGGTCGGGTCGAGGTCGCGATCATCCACCGCAACCGGTACGACGACTGGACGCTGCCCAAGGGCAAGCTGCGGCCGGGCGAGACCGAGCTGCTGGCGGCAGTTCGTGAGGTGGGCGAGGAGATCGGCTCTCGGGTCGCCGTCCAACGGCGGCTGGGCCGGGGCGGATACCGCGTTGGGCGCGAGTCGAAGTCGGTCGCGTTCTGGTCGATGCATCACCGCGGTGGCCATTTCGAGGCCAGCCAGGAGGTCGACCGGATGCGATGGGTGGACCCTGGGCCGGCCCGGGACCTGCTCAGTTACCCGCTTGATCGCGAGATGCTCGACCGTTTCGCCGACACGCCGGTACCGGATTCGGTTCTCGTCTTGGTGCGTCATGCCCGGGCCGGCAAACGTGCGAACTGGCCGGGCGAAGACAGCCGGCGCCCGTTGGACAACGATGGTCGTCGGCAGGCCCGCCGACTGGCCCGCCAGCTTCCGTGCTTCGCTCCCGAGCAGATCGTTTCGGCTGACCGAGTCCGCTGTGTGCAGACGGTAGAGCCGACGGCCGACTTCCTCGGCTTACCGATCGAGATCCGTCCGGCGTTCTCCGACGAGTCCTACCAGGCCGATCCGGTCCGCGCGCTCGACGAGCTTCGGGAGCTGATCAAGGCCGAGGCGTCGACCGTGCTGTGCAGCCAGGGGGAAGCGATTCCCGCGCTTCTCGACGTCGTGGCGCCGCGGGAGGTGGCCGAGTCTTTCGTGACGAGGAAGGCGGCCACCTGGGTCGTGTCGTTCGCGGACGGTGTTTCCGTCGCTGCCGACTATTACGAGGATGCGGTGCGCTGATCCCGATACGCCGTCGGCCGCGCGCCCATGATGCTGACGGGCGCGCGGCCGACGATGAGATCAGCGGGCTCTCTTGGCCGGTGCTCTCTTGGCTGCAGGCGCCTTCTTTGCAGGCGCCTTCTTTGCGGGCGCCCTGGTGGCGGCAGCCTTCGCGGGCGGCGCCTTCTTGGCCGGAGCCCTGGTGGCGGCCTTCGCGGGCGACTTCCGGGCGGCCGGCGCTGCCTTCTTCGCCGCAGCCGACTTGGCGACCTTCTTGGCTCCGCTCGTGATCGCCTTGAACTCGGCGCCAGGACGGAACGCTGGTACCGACGTCTTCTTCACCCGGACCGAAGCTCCGGTCGCGGGGTTACGGGCCATTCTCGCTGCCCGATCCCGCTTCTCGAAGATGCCGAAGCCGGTCAGTACGACCTTCTCCCCCTTCGCTACGTGCCCGTAAATCGAGTCGAGCACCGTATCCAGGATCATGCCGGCTTGCTTCTTGTCTGTCTGCAGCCGCCCTGCCAGTTCCTCGATGAACTCCGCCTTGTTCGGCACGTGTCCTCCCTGGACCGTCATGACTCGGCCCCAGTGGCCGATTGTCACGACACGGTAGGGGTTTTCGCGCCCAACAACAAACCAATCCGCTTGTGTCGCAGGACTTTTCTCATTTACCTGAGCAGAATCGGCCCGATAGAGGCGGTCGGACGGCCTGATATGGGCATAGTCAGAAATCGGGAATATGCCTACTGAGTAAAGGGAAACGGCTCTGTTGCGCTTCTCAGAAGATCAAGAAACGGCAGGTAGCCACGGCCGACGAGAATTTTCGTAGCTCGCGATGTCAGCCACGTGCCGGAGCGAGACGTCGATGTCGTCGAGGCCCTCGATCATCCGCCAGCGGCTGTACTCCTCGATCTCGAACCCGTAGTTCTGGTCGGCCCAGCTCACCGTCTGCTCGACCAGGTCGATCGTGACGTCGATCGACGGATCCTCCTCGACCGTGTCACTGAGCAGACTGACCGCCGAATCAGGAAGAAGCACGGTGAGCAAGCCGGTCTTCAACGAGTTACCCCGGAAGATGTCGCCGAACCGCGGCGAGATGACGACCTTGAATCCGTAATCCATCAGCGCCCAGACCGCATGCTCCCGGGAGGACCCAGTGCCGAAGTCCGGACCGGCGACGAGGATGGTCGCACCGGCATAACGGTCCTGATTCAGCACGAAGTCCGGCTCGTTCTCACGCCACGCGCGGAATAGGCCGTCTTCGTATCCCGATCGAGTGACCCGCTTCAGATACACCGCCGGGATGATCTGGTCGGTGTCGACATTGCTTCGGCGCAGCGGTACCGCGCGGCCGGTGTGCCGGGTGAACTTCTGCATGATGCCCCCTGCTAGAGATCCGCTGGGCTGGACAGGTGGCCGGTAACCGCCGTCGCCGCGGCAACGAGGGGCGACACCAGATGGGTGCGACCGCCTCGGCCCTGCCGGCCCTCGAAATTCCGATTGGACGTCGAGGCGCTGCGCTCACCGGGGGCGAGCTGATCGGGATTCATGCCGAGACACATGGAGCAACCGGCCTGGCGCCACTCCGCTCCGGCCGCACGGAAGATCGCATCGAGCCCCTCCGCCTCGGCCTGCTCACGCACCTGCATCGATCCAGGTACGACGAGCATGCGGACGCCCGGAGCGACCCGGTGACCCTCGATGACCTCGGCAGCGGACCGCAAATCCTCGATGCGACCGTTTGTGCATGAGCCGACGAAGACCGTGTCGACCGAGATCTCCCGCAGTGGAGTACCAGCCTGGAGGTTCATGTAGACCAGCGCCTTCTCCGCGGCGACCCGGTCCGCTGCGTCCTTGAACTGCGCGGGATCCGGCACCCGGTCACCGAGCGGGGCCCCCTGCCCTGGGTTGGTTCCCCACGTGACGTAGGGCGTCAGCGTCGTAGCGTCGAGTATCACCTCGGCGTCGAATGTCGCATCCGGGTCGGTGCGCAGGCTCTTCCAGTATTCGACTGCCGCATCCCAGTCCGACCCGGTAGGCGCGTGCTTACGCCCTTGCAGATAGTCGAACGTCGTCTGGTCCGGTGCGACCATACCGGCGCGCGCTCCCCACTCGATGCTCATGTTGCATACCGTCATCCGCCCTTCCATAGTCATCTGCTCGAAGGTGCTTCCCCGGTACTCGACCATGTAGCCCTGCCCACCACCGGTTCCGGTCTTCGCGATCACGGCGAGGATCACGTCCTTCGGCGTGACGCCTGCTGGCGGCACTCCATCAACCGTCACGGCCATCGTCTTCGGTCGCGGCATGGGCAAGGTCTGGGTGGCGAGCACATGCTCGACCTGGCTGGTGCCGATGCCGAAGGCCAACGCGCCGAAAGCACCGTGCGTTGAGGTATGGGAGTCGCCGCAGACGATCGTCATGCCGGGTTGGGTAAGGCCCAACTGAGGTCCGATCACGTGGACGATTCCCTGATTGGCGTCGCCCATCGGGTACAAGCGGATACCGAACTCTGCGCAGTTGCGCCGCATGGTCTCGATCTGTGTCCGGCTGACTGGGTCGGCGATGGGCTTGTCGATGTCGAGCGTGGGCACGTTGTGGTCCTCGGTGCCCAGCGTCAGGTCCGGCCGCCGGACGGCCCGACCGGTCAGCCTGAGCCCGTCGAATGCCTGCGGGCTCGTCACCTCGTGCACAAGGTGCATGTCGACGTACAACAGGTCCGGTTCACCGGGTGCGCTGCGCACCACGTGGCTGTCCCACAGTTTCTCGGCCAGGGTCTTACCCACCGCAGCGCCGCCCTTCTGAACCTGGCGTCTCACATATTGAGACGCTAGTATCGCTTTGTGAGACATAGTAGCGGCATCGGCGTCATCGACAAGTCGCTGGCCATTCTGGATGCTGTAGCCGCCCGCCCGTGCGCGCTCAGCGACCTCGTCGAAGAGACCCGATTGCCCCGAGCCACGGCGCATCGCCTGGCCGTCGCCCTCGAGGTCCACGAGTTGCTCGATCGGGACGGCGACGGGCGATTCGTGCTCGGGCCGCGAGTGGGCGAGCTGGCGGCAGCGCGACCGGATCCGTTTGTTCTCGCGGCGGCCCCGGTCCTCGCATGGGTGCGCGACGACAGCGGCGAGAGCGCCCAGCTGTACCGACGCGACGGCACCGAACGGGTATGTATCGCCTCCGCTGAGCGTACCCACGGGCTTCGCACCACGGTGCCGGTCGGCAGCCGGCTGCCGCTCACAGCCGGCTCCGGGGCCCAGGTCTTGTGTGCTTGGCTCACCGACGAACCCGTCCGCTCGTCGGTGCTCTCGCAAGCGAGGTTCACCGAGCGCACTTTGGTCGAGGTGCGACGACGCGGTTGGGCCCAATCCGTCGGCCAGCGCGAAGCCGGCGTCGCCTCCGTGTCCGCCCCCGTCCGGGACGGAAGCGGCGCTGTTGTCGCGGCGCTGTCCATCTCTGGTCCGATCGAACGACTCAGCCGCTCACCCGGGGCCCGTTACGCCCCGATCATCGTCGGTGGCGCGCGGCGCATCAGCCAGGCAATCGCGGCATAGGACAGTCCATACTCGAAAGATATGCACATCCCGGTGCCCCAACCGCGAACTATGCATACCGAGGCGGTGCGAAGCCCCTCGCGGCCCTTCCCGGCCTCACCCCGACGAGGCTAGCTTTGGGTCTGTCGAAGGAGGCAGTCATGACAAGTGTCAAACCCATTCCCGAGGGCTACCCCCAGGTCATGCCGTATCTCACCGTCGATGACGCGAACGCCGCGATCGAGTTCTACACAGCCGTTTTCGGCGCCAAAGAGCGACTGCGAATGCCGGCACCGGAGGGCAAGATTGGTCACGCCGAGCTCGAGATCGGCGACTCCGTGGTAATGCTGGCGGACGCGTTCCCGGATATGGGCAACCAGACGCCTGCGGCGCTGGGTGGCACGCCAGTAACCGTGATGGTTTACGTGCCCGACGTGGACACCGTATTCGACCGTGCGCTCAAGGCAGGCGCGACTGAGGAGCGCAAGGTCGAGAATCAGTTCTACGGCGATCGCGCCGGTCAGTTCGTGGACCCGTTCGGACACAGGTGGTTCGTCGCGAGCCACGTCGAGGACGTCCCGCCCGAGGAGATGGCCAAGCGGGCCGCAGCGGCAATGGGCGGCTGACTTCCTGAAGTGACGGAGGACTTGCGGTTGCCACAACAGGTCGTAGTCACCGGCGGGAGCGGCAAGCTGGGTCGTGCGGTCGTCGCGGACCTGCTGCAACACGGTTGGGCGGTCATCAATGTCGACCAGACATCGCCGCCAAAGGATCAGGGTTGCCCGCACGTCCGCATCGACCTGACCGATTTCGGTCAGGCCGTCGAGTCGCTGACCACAATCCCCGAGGACGGCGTCGACGCCGTGGTCCATCTCGCGGCGATTCCCGCACCGGGTATTACCTCGAATGCCGCGACGTTCGCGAACAACGCGCCGTCGACCTACAACCTGTTCGCCGCAGCCCGGCTCGCTGGTATTCGCAACGTCGTCTGGGCATCGAGTGAGACCGTCCTCGGCCTGCCGTTCGACTCCCCGCCGCCGTATATCCCGGTGGACGAGAACTACCCGCCTCGACCCGAGAGCACCTACTCGCTCGTCAAGACGCTCGAGGAGCTCATGGCAGTGCAGTTCTGCCGCTGGGATCCGCAGCTGAAGATGGTCGGGCTGCGGTTCTCGAACGTCATGACGCCGGACGACTATGCGGGTTTCGCCCAGTTCCAGCAGGATCCCATGCTCCGGAAGTGGAACCTGTGGAGTTACATCGACGCTAGAGACGGTGCTCAGGCAGTGCGGCGCGCGTTGCAGTGGGAAGCCACTGGGACCGAGGTATTCATCATCGCCAATGCCGATTCCGTGATGATCGAGTCCTCGGCTTCCCTGGCGGCCAAGGTGTTCCCGGGCGTGAAAGTCCGCCCGGACCTCGGCGAGCACGAGACGATGCTGTCGATCGACAAGGCTCGCCGAATACTCGGCTACGAGCCTGAGCACTCCTGGCGCGATTACCTCTGAACGAGGATCTCGTGTCCTACCAGCCCGCTGGCATGATCGCGTTATGCCGACTCTGCCGTTGTCGCCCGACGAGCTCCTGACGACAACCCGCTGTGTACGCCGACGCCTCGATCTCGACCGTCCGGTGCCGATGAGCCTGATCCGCGAGTGCCTCGAAATTGCCTTGCAGGCGCCGACCGGATCCAATCGACAGGGCTGGCAATGGCTTGTCGTGGATGACGCCGAGATCCGTCGCCGCATCGGCGACGTCTACCGCGAAGTCACCGAACGGTACCTCGCCTCCGGCGCATCTGCGGCCCGATTGTTCGGCGACGATCCGCAACGCGCGGCCGTTCAACGTCGCGTCGGGGACAGCGTGGCGTGGCTGGGGCAGCATATGGGCGACGTACCGATACTCGTGATCCCGTGCATCAAGGCCGGAACGCAACTACCGTCCGGCAGCCAAGCCGGACTGTGGGGGTCTTTGCTGCCCGCCGCGTGGAGCTACATGCTGGCGGCCCGAGCGCGCGGTCTCGGCACGGCGTGGACGACCTTGCATCTCCAACGGGAGTCCGAGGTGGCCGAACTCCTTGAGCTGCCACCCGGCATCCACCAGGGAGTACTGATCCCGACGGCCTACTACACCGGTACCACGTTCCGGCCGGCGCCGCGTGCGCCGCTGAACAGCGTGCTCCACATCAACGGGTGGTAGTCGGTAACTACTGTCCGGGCGGCTCAGCGGCGATGACCTCCAGGAAGCGCGTGATATGGGCAACTGGTCCGACCTCGAGCGTTCAAAGCGGTTACGGTTTCCTCAGGACGCACCGAGGAGATCACCATGAGCCATGGTCGTGACGCTGTCATCGTGGGCGCGGTTCGGACCGCAATCGGCAAGCGGAACGGCAGCTTGTCGGGCGTCAACGCGATCGACCTCTCCGCCCACGTCCTGAACGCGCTCGCCGTCCGCACCGGTATCGATCCGGCGGCGGTCGACGACGTGATCTGGGGTTGCGTCGAGCAGGTCGGCGAGCAAAGCGTCAACGTAGGCCGCAACGCTGTACTGTCCGCCGGCTGGCCCGAGACCGTTCCCGCGACCACGATCGACCGCCAATGCGGTTCGTCGCAGCAAAGCGTTCACTTCGCTGCGGCCGGACTCATCGCCGGCCAGTACGAGGTGGCCATCGCCGGAGGAGTCGAGATGCTGTCCCGCCTGCCCATCGGCGCTAACGCGGCGCCCGAGTACGGCCAACCCTTCACCGACTCGCTTCGTGAACGGTACGGAGTGGCTGAGTTCAACCAGGGAATCGGCGCCGAGCTGATGGCCGACCGCTGGAAGCTATCCCGAACCAGGCTGGACGAGTTTTCCCTGGCGTCACACGAGAAAGCCGCTACCGCGATCGACGAGGGCCGATTCACGGACGAGATCGCGCCGTTCGCCTTCCCGGACGGCACGGTATTTGACACCGACGAGGGCGTCCGGCGCGGAACCACGATCGAGAAGATGGCCACGCTCAAGCCTGCGTTCAAGCCGGACGGCGTCATCCACGCGGGCAACTCATCCCAAATAAGTGACGGCGCCGCGGCTCTCCTGCTCACGACATCGGAGAACGCCAGCCGGCTAGGTCTGACCCCTCTCGCGCGCGTACACACGGCCGTCCTGGCCGGGGCCGATCCGGTCATGATGCTCAGCGCGCCGATCCCGGCGACGAAGCGGGCGCTCGAGCGGTCCGCGCTTGACATTGCCGACATCGGCGCCTTCGAGGTCAACGAAGCCTTCGCGCCGGTCCCCCTGGCCTGGCTGGCCGAGACCGGCGCTGACGAGAAGGCGCTCAACCCCAACGGCGGCGCGATCGCCTTGGGTCACCCGCTGGGTAGCACTGGCGCTCGGCTGATGACAACGCTCGTCCACCACATGCGGCGCAACGACATTCGCTACGGCCTGCAAACCATGTGCGAAGGCGGGGGCCTCGCCAACGCGACGATCCTCGAGCTGATGCGCTGACCGCGGAGCCGCGCAAACGGGGCGAGGACGAGGGAAGGAGCCCACCGATTAATCCCGACGGCAGCACTGCTCTCGTCACCGGCGGCGCTTCCGGCCTGGGTCTCGCGTCGGCCCGGCGACTGATCCGCGAGGGCGCGAACGTAGTGATCATGGATCTTCCTTCATCCCACGGAAAGGACGTGTCCGAGGAACTCGGCGGCACGACGATCTTCACCCCTGGTGACGTGACAAGCCCCGATGACGTGGCCGCCGCCGTCGCCGCGGCCGAGGAACTTGGGTCACTCCGGGTACTCGTCCATTGCGCCGGCGTCGGCGATGCGGTCCGGTTGGTGGACAAGCGCGGCGATCCCGGTTCCCTCGAGATCTACACGCGGGTCGTGACGGTCAACCTCATAGGAACGTTCAACGTCCTGCGCCTCGCCGCGGCCAGCATGGCGAAGAACGACGAGATCGACGGGGAGCGTGGCGTCTGCGTGCTCACCGCCTCGATCGCCGGATTCGAAGGCCAAATCGGCCAGATCGCGTACTCGGCGTCCAAGGGCGGCGTCGTCGGCATGACGCTCGTCGCCGCCCGGGACCTGGCCGGTTCCCGAATCCGGGTGTGCTCGATCGCGCCAGGGATCATGGACACGCCCATGCTCGGTGGCCTCCTCCGCGACGACATCAAGGCCGGCCTCGCCGCGACCGTGCCCAACCCGCCGCGCCTCGGCAACGTCGACGAATTCGCCGACCTGGCCGCCACAATCGTGCGCAATGGCTACCTCAACGGAGAGACGATCCGGCTGGACGGCGCGCTCCGCATGGCGCCACGGTGAAGTGCGCGCCGCGCGTAGTCACAGAAAACGCTTCCCGAGAGGGAGAATGTGTGACGCGCACCGCATCGGATCCGGGCGTCCACTGATTAAATACAGACTCTGATTCCCTCTTCCTGGTCCGGCCGCGGGCGCGGTCAAAGAGCGACTGGGGCGCGAAGAGTCTGGTGTGATGGCAATGATTCCTGGGTTGAACGCACCCCCGACGACGCACGCCAGGCTGTTGGCCTGGGTCCGGGATTGCGCTGAATTGACCCAGCCGGAGCGCGTCGTGTGGGTGGACGGGTCCGCCGCCGAGTGGCGGCGAATCACCGACGAGCTGGTCGAGTCCGGGACGTTCGTGCGACTCAACCCGGAATTGAAACCGGATTCGTTCTGGTGTCGTTCGGACCCGTCGGATGTCGCGCGGGTTGAGGACCGCACCTTCATCTGTAGCCGGGATCCGCGCGACGCCGGGATGACGAACAACTGGGTAGATCCGGACGAGATGAAAGGCGTTCTCACCGGCTTGTTCCGCAACTGCATGCGCGGCCGCACGATGTATGTCATTCCGTACTGCATGGGTCCGTTGACCGCATCGGAACCGATGCTCGGCGTTGAGCTGACCGATTCGCCGTACGTCGTGGCATCGATGCACATCATGACCCGATGTGGCTCGCCGGCAATGACGCTACTGGGAGATGACGGCGAGTTCGTGCCCGGGCTGCACAGTGTCGGTGCGCCGCTCGCACCCGGCGAGGCGGACCGGCCGTGGCCGTGCAACGCCATCAAATACATCTCGCACTTCCCGGATGAGCGGCTGGTCTGGTCCTACGGTTCCGGGTACGGCGGCAATGCGTTGCTGGGCAAGAAGTGCTACGCGCTGCGAATCGCCTCGGTTATCGCCCGCGATCAGGGCTGGATGGCCGAGCACATGCTCATTGCCAAGATCACGTCGCCCGAGGAGCGCAGCTACTACATCGCCGCCGCATTCCCGTCAGCGTGCGGTAAGACCAACCTGGCCATGCTGGAGCCCACCCTGCCGGGCTGGCGAGTGGAGACCCTGGGCGACGACATCGCCTGGATCCGCGTCGGCCCGAACGGCCGGCTGCATGCCCTCAATCCGGAGAAGGGCCTGTTCGGCGTCGCACCCGGGACCGGCTGGCGTACCAACCCGAATGCGATGCGCACGATCGCCGCCGGGCATTCGATCTTCACCAACGTGGCGCTGACCGACGAGGGCGACGTGTGGTGGGAAGGCATGACCGAGGAGCCGCCTGCGCACCTGACCGATTGGCGAGGCCAGTCGTGGACCCCCGAGTCGGGCACCAGCGCGGCGCACGCCAATGCGCGGTTCTGCACGCCGATCGAGCAGTGCCCCATCCTGGCCACCGAATGGGACGACCCCGCCGGCGTGCCGCTTGACGCGATCTTTTTCGGCGGCCGCCGACGCGACACCGTCCCACTCGTCGTCCAGGCGCGAGACTGGCAGCACGGCGTGTTCCTCGCGGCCACCCTGTCCTCGGAGACGACCGCCGCCGCCAGCGGCCACGTGGGCCAGGTGCGCCGCGATCCGATGGCCATGCTTCCGTTCATCGGCTACAACGCCGGTGATTACTTCGCCCATTGGATCGAGGTCGGCAAGAGCCAGGACGCGACCAAGCTACCCGCGATCTTCTACGTCAATTGGTTCCGCCGCGACGCTGCCGGCCGCTTCCTCTGGCCCGGATTCGGAGAAAACATCCGCGTGCTCAAATGGGCGCTGCAACGGCTGTCGAACCAAACCACGGCGACCGACACACCCGTCGGCCATACGCCGACGCCGGACGCCGTCGACACCTCTGGACTCGACCTGTCCACCGCGGATCTCGCGGCGGCACTCGCGGTCGACCCGATTGAATGGCTCATCGAGGTCCCGGCCATCAAGGGCTGGCTCGATACGATCGGCCCGCAACTGCCCACCTCGCTGCACGTCGAGCTCGATGCCCTGCGACAACGCCTCGGCGTCGGATAGGGCGTTCGATGGCGGGGCGCTAACTTGATGCCCCCTAGGGTAAGTTGCTAGCTGCCTTCACCGGCAGATTCCCGTCGCTCGTAGGAAGGGCCGGCGCTCTGATGAACATCGTGGTGCTCATGAAGCAAGTTCCGGACACGGAAGGCGCCCGTACCCTCGATCCCGCGGACAACACCGTCGATCGCGGTGCGGTCGACCCGGTGATCAACTACATCGATGAGTTCGCCATAGAGGAAGGGCTGCTGCTTCGGGAGGCGCATGACGGCGATGTCACCCTCCTGACCGTCGGGCCCGACCGGGCGACGGAGTCGATTCGTAAAGCTTTGTCCATGGGCGTCGACAAAGCGGTGCATGTGTCAGATCCGGTCTTGCATGGTTCGGATGCGATTCAGACGACGAAAGTGCTCGCGGCCGCGCTGGGCACACTCGAGTGGGACGTCGTCGTGGCGGGCTCAGAGGCAACGGATTCGCGGATGTCAGTCGTGCCGGCCATGTTGGCGGAGGTGCTGGAGGTGCCGCAGCTCTCCCAGGCCCGCAAGGTGACTGTGGACGGGGACAGCGTGTCGATCGAGCGGCTGTCCAGCGACGGATACGACGTCGTCCGCGGCCGTCTACCGGCCGTAATCAGCGTCGTGGAGAAGATCAACGAGCCGCGCTATCCATCGTTCAAGGGGATCATGGCCGCGAAGTCAAAGCCGGTTAAGACATTGACCGTCGCTGATCTAGACCTCGATGCCGAAGAGTTCGGCTTGGCCGCCGCCTCCACTGAGGTGGTGGAGTTCGCGGTCGCGCCACCCCGCCAGGCCGGGCAAGTCGTCGTCGACGAAGGCGACGGCGGGGTCAAGATCGCGGAGTTTCTCGCGTCGCGGAAGCTAGTCTGAGCTCGAAGGGAGGCTAGATCATGGCAACGGTATTGGTGCTGGTCGACGCGGCCGGCGACGTGGTCAAGAAGACCACCCTCGAACTGCTGACCGCCGCCCGGTCACTGGGCGAGCCAGCGGCAGTAGTGCTCGGTCCCGGGCAGGCCGCGGCGCTGTCGGCCGTGCTCGCCGAGTACGGCGCCGCGACCATCTACGCGGTTGCCGGTGCGGAATTCGATCAGTATCTGGTCGCACCGAAGGCCGAGGCACTGGCCGCGGTCGCCGCGCAGGCCACGCCCGCCGCTGTGCTGGTGTCCTCCACGCCCGAGAACAAGGAGATCGCCGCACGGTTGGCAATCAAACTCGGCAGCGGCGTGCTCACCGACGCGGTCGCCGTCAACGCCGACGGCAGCGTCGAGCAAAGCATCTTCGGTGGCTCGATCACCGTGACCTCGAAGGTTCGCACTGGGGTACCGGTGATCGCGGTGCGACCCAACTCGATCACGCCGGAACCGGCCGCGACTCCGGGTACCGCCGAGGTGGTGGAGGTGGACGTCCCCCTCTCGGACGCGGCCAAGGCAGCCACCGTGGTTGAGCACGTCAGCGAGGACAAAGGCGCTCGCCCGGCTCTCTCGGACGCGTCCATCGTCGTCTCGGGTGGCCGGGGTATCGGTACCGCAGAGAACTTCCGGATCATCGAGCAGCTTGCGGACACGCTCGGTGCGGCGGTCGGCGCCTCACGGGCCGTCGTCGACGCCGGCTGGGTCCCGCATCAGATGCAGGTGGGCCAGACCGGAGTCACCGTCTCGCCGCAGCTCTATATCGCCGTAGGTATCTCTGGTGCCATTCAGCACCGAGCCGGCATGCAAACCTCCAAGACGATCATCGCTATCAACAAGGACCCCGAGGCCCCGATCTTCGAACTCGCCGATTACGGCGTCGTCGGCGATCTGTTCACGGTCGCACCGCAACTCACCGACGAGCTCGCGAAACGCAAGGAGTAAGTCGCAGCCGCGATCAGGGATTCCGCGGCGGGGCAATCGGGCGTAGCAGGGCTTCCTGCGTCACGGAAGCGACGAGCCGACCGTCTCGTGTGAAGAATTCACCTGTCGCGAGGCCACGGCCGTCGCCCGCCGTGCGGCTGCGCGTAGCCAACAGCAGCCAGTCGTCGGCGCGGAACGCACGGTGGAACCACATGGCATGGTCGAGGGACACAATTCGCACCCGCGGCGTTGCGGTCCGGATAGGCAGCGGCTCTTGCAGATCGAGCGCCGCGGTCGAGGCCAAGCTGAGGTCTGAGGCATAGGCCAGTGCGCAGATGTGAAGCAGCCGCTCGTCCGGAAGTGGCTGGGTGGCCCGGATCCACACCAACTGCTCGGTCTGGCCGGGCGTGCTGGGACCCTTGGCCGGGGGCGCGAATCGCATCGATATCACCCCCCACCCCGGGAAGTCGGCATAGTCCGGGTGCGGCCCGGGATCG
>Ga0207693_10000509_pt1 | contig 35091 bp, 29 predicted proteins | sample LARL81metaG_FD_184347 | JGI IMG/M metagenome (GOLD analysis project Ga0207693, IMG submission 184347) | Corn, switchgrass and miscanthus rhizosphere microbial communities from Kellogg Biological Station, Michigan, USA - LAR L8-1 metaG... | ecosystem: Host-associated > Plants > Roots >... | reverse complement strand
TACGGCGTTTTAATGCAGCGCACGCGCATGTGGCTTACGATCCGAAAGAGCCTGCAGGAAAGGCGATTGCGGCTCTATTCGAAGCGGTTGCGGAAGATTACCTTTTTCAGCCGACCATCATTTACGAGTATCCTACTGCAGTTTCTCCGCTTTCCAAACAAAAACCCGATGAGCCGGACTGGACGGAACGATGGGAAATTTTCGCCGGCAAGATGGAAATTGCAAACGGGTTCAGCGAGTTGAACGATCCCGAAGACCAGCGTCGCCGCTTCGAAGGGCAGTTGAAAGAGCGTGAGCGCGGCGACGAAGAAGCCCACCAAATGGATGAGGATTACATCCGCGCCCTCTCCTACGGAATGCCGCCGGCGGGAGGGGTCGGGGTCGGCGTTGACCGCTTAGCGATGCTGCTGACCGACTCGCATACTATCCGCGATGTGATTTTGTTTCCACTGCTCCGTCCAGAGAAAACTTTAATCTCAGGGGCCGCGGAAAATGGAGAAGGGGCAAAATAGCATTCGTAATCATAGGAGCGTAATGCGGGACAACAAATAATTGTCTCTGCTTCAATGCTTCGTGTCTGCCGCAGTAAGAGTTCTTCGTCCTTGTCGCCAATGTGAAATCGAATGCTTATGCGCTTCGACTTCGACTCTGAAACTCGCCGGCGTCTCGGTCATCGTTTGGTGGACCAGATCGACGCCTTCTTCTCTTCCCTCCCTGATCGCGCCGTGCAACTTCCTCTCGAGCAACGAAGTTATGGCCCACCTCACCATCCGCTTCCCGAGATCGGCGAAAATGTCGACAAAGTGTTGGACGAAGTCTGCCGCGAGATGGTGGAGCAAGGATTCCATGTCCCCAGCGCCAATTATTTCGGTTTGATGAACCCTACCCCTACCTATATCGGAGTGCTGGCCGAGGCCCTGGTGGCGGCGCTAAATCCCCAACTCGCTACTTTGGCGCGCTCGCAACTAGCGTCGAAAATTGAATTAGAAACCGTGCGCTGGATCGGCGAGCGTGTGGGGTGGCCTGGGGACTTCAATGGAACATTTACCAGCGGCGGCAACGAGGCCAATTTCAGCGGCCTCGCTTTGGCGTTGGCGTGGCGCTTTCCAAGATCCGTGGAAGAAGGGGTAGCCGCTATCGGCGCTCCGCTAGTGTTCTACGCTTCGGCCGAATCGCATCACTCGCTCGATAAGTCCGCGGGACTGCTCGGAATTGGCCGCAAGGCGTTGCGGCGTGTCGCGGTGAATGAAGGCGCTCAGCTCGACCCTCAGCACCTGGATCGAGCAATCCAAGAAGATATGGCATCTGGTTGCCAGCCGTTCTCCGTCGTGGCAACCGCCGGGACCACCAATTCCGGTGCCGTAGACGATCTTGTCGCAATATCGGGAATTTGCCAGCGCCATCATCTGTGGTTGCATGTGGACGGCGCTTATGGAGGGTCGGCGATTTTCTCTGACCAGCATCGGGACCTTGTGCGCGGCATCGAGCTTGCGGATTCGCTAACCATCGATCCGCACAAGTGGCTGGCAATGCCATTCGCCGCCGGGGTGATCCTCACCCGCCACCCTGAGATATTGGAGCGTACATTCTCCGTCGCCGCGCCTTATATGCCAAAGGCTGCCGACGCTCACTTGCCGGATAATTCCCGCATCAGTACGCAGTGGACCCGGCGCATGAACTCTCTAAAATTATGGTTGACGCTTCGTGTGCACGGCCGCAAGGCGTATGAGGAACTGATCGATCGCCAGCTCAGACTAAGCAAGGCATTTTCTAGCTGGCTGGAAGCCTCGAGTGATTTCGAGCTGGCAGTTCCGCCGACTCTTCCTATCGTGATCTTCCGGATTAAGTCGGACAGACTTAGCCCCCAGCAGCGAGCCTCCGCTCACAGCGCCATCGTGGAGGAAGTTACGCGCGATGGCCGTCGCTGGATTTCAGAAACCATCGTCAAAGGCCAGAGCGTGCTGCGTATGATGGTGATCAGCTACCTCACTGAGGAACGGCATCTGCAGAAGTTGGAAACTGCGCTAACGAATGCAGCGCATGGGCTGACACTGGGCACGCCAAATAAGGCTTAAATCGCCCCAAAATCCCAGGCTCGGTATGGAAACCTCACGGTCTTCTGAGTCGTGAGACTGGGTTCTCATGATCACATAGGTTACATAACCAAAGAAAGGACACAATCCTTTCGAGGCCTCTGGTTTCGGCGGTGACGACGTGACTGTCGGCATTGGCGCTCCGTGCGATCACGGCTCTATGGCGGTGGTGGCGAGCGATCCCCGCGCCATGTTTCCACGCTCCCGTGTGTAGGAGAACATGACTTCACGGGCAAGCAAGGGGACTTCGATGTGCCCTCCTGTAGTTGCCTGTGATACTCAGAATGAGTGAGGTATCAGACAATGCACTGGAATTGGTACATTTTCGGGATTAGGCTTTCCTTCTAGTTCGGGCCAAATACAGGCAGCGCTATCGTAGCGTCCCCTCTGCCTGCTGGACGCTGGGTCGGTAGCGCTTTGCTATTTCTAGTGCCCTTTTGGTGTTCGTTCAGCCCACTTCCATGCGGTCGCGACAATATCGTCCAATGAACGTGTCGCCTTCCAGTTCAGAAGCTTCTCCGCGCGTCTAGGATCGGCTACCAATTCTGGTGGGTCTCCAGGCCGGGCTGCGGCGACGCGGCTCGGAACCTCGCGACCGGTAACTGACTTGATGGTTGCAAGGACGTTTCGGATGGAATGACCCTGCCCCGTTCCCAGATTGATCGCCACCGAACTGCCGCCGTTGAGATACTCCAACCCCTGTACGTGCGCCTCGGCCAGATCGCTTACATGAATGTAGTCGCGCACACAGGTGCCATCGGGAGTGGGATATTTATCGCCGAAAATGTCGAGCGCCGGGCGCTCACCACGGATCGCCTCGAAAGCCGAGGGGATCAGGTGAGTCTCGGGTTTGTGAATTTCACCAATTGTGCCGTCTTCATCCGCGCCCGCGGCATTGAAGTAGCGAAGTGAAACATAACTCAGACCGTATGCCGGCCCGTAGGATTCCAACGCTTGCTCAAAAATCAATTTCGTAACGCCGTAAGGATTTACCGGAAAACGCGGCATGTCCTCGGTGATGGGAACCTTGGCTGGAACTCCGTACACCGCACAACTGGAAGAGAACACAAACTTGCGAAGCTTGGCGTCAAGCGCCGCGTGCAGCAACGTAAGACCATCCAGCACATTGTTCTGAAAATATTTTCTGGGATTGGTGACTGATTCCCCCACGTACGCGTGAGCGGCAAAGTGCATTACGGCGTCAACGCGAGCCATTACCTGACTTAGTTTCGCCTTGTCGGAAATATCTCCGACGATCAGCTCGAAACCCTTGGCAAGTTCTGCATGGCCGGCGACCAGGTTGTCGTAGATGATGACTTCATAGCCGCGCCGCTTGAGCGCGTGTGCGGCGTGACTGCCAATGTATCCTGCCCCTCCTACAACCAGAACGGCCACTCTGCAGGTCTCCTGCGCTAATAGTTTTTGAAATGTTGTTGAGTAATTCCGAGTAATGGAAAGTTTATCAGAAGTCGTTGAAGCATCCGGCTTGCGAAATCGAAGCCGCCCGTATTTTCTTTTCGCAATACCGATTTTGGCGTAGGCTCGCGGACTTTGTCCGTGGGGAAACCAATCCTCAAATAATCCATGGCTCTAAGCTAACAATCAGAGTTGGCCGAGGTCGTGCCTGCCAACTCCGATGTAAAACTTTACGCTGAGACCATTTCAAAACGAGTAAATGAGATCGAACTGCATGCGCTTGAGATACGGTTCTTGTTGGCCCACCGTGATTCCCGGAGCCAGTGCCGCGTGTTGCAAAGAGCTGTTCAGACTGCGGCCGTACCAGAAGGTATAGCTGGCGACCGTGTTAGCGCGTACTTTCCAAAGCGCGTACCACCGGTTTTGCAGGATGTTGGTAGGAGCGCGTTGGTCACTCTCAGCGAATGACGCCAATGCTGCGTCCTGCTCTTCACGCAGCCATGCATAACCAACCTGGATGTCGTTTTTGTTCTTGGTTTGACCAAGGCTGATGTCGGCGAGGTAGGTATGAGATTGCTTACCCAAACCGCTTAGAACATTCCCTTTTGAATCAAGCGGGTGATCTTTCGCGTCCAGGTTGTTCTCATATTCCAAGAGCAGGTTTATAGGAAGTCGATCCCATCCAGTTGTGATTTTGTTGTTCAAGATAAGGTCGGCATAGAGGAACTGTGAAAACAAATGAGGCTTGCCGCTTGGATCGTTATACGTGGCATTGGTCATACCGTTAGCCGCGAATGCGCAAGGAGGAACCGTTGGCAACCCCGAGCCCTTGCCGCAACCCGGACCTTCGCCTGGCACCTGCAAGCCCCCGGTGGTGCTAGTCGCCTGCACCGCGAAGGCGCTGGCCTGCAGGATCGAGTCAGGGTTATTCCACTTGATCGCCATGAAAGAGGGCGTAGTGGTCAACCGGCCCAGTTGCAGCTTGCCCGATACTTGTCCCCCGAGCGCGTAGGAATCGGTTCCCGCCGCAACCTCGTTTAACAACAACTGCATAAATTGGACGGTGAAATTTTTGATTCCCGCGGTTTGCAAATCCCAGGAGAATTTCTCGTTAAAGCCTTCTGGATTTATGTCGGGATCGCCGGTCACCTGAGTGCGGTTCCACGCGTAAGCAAACTTTCCGCCCGTCAGTGAAAGCCAGTTGTGTGCGACAGGGTTGTAGGTAATGTACCCTCGGTCCAGGCCAATCGTCTTTCGATCGAAGAAGTTTGTGAAGCTCTCGTTCGTGGTCGTGGGATCTCCTAGAGAACCGGTGGCTAACGCGAAGCCGCCGACAAAATCGTCGTTCAACTTGCCTTCTACACCAAAGCGAACGCGGATGCGGGCGCGGTCTCTATCAGCCGCGCCATTCTGGAAGAAACTTTCACCACGCAACCGAATATCGCCGGCAAAACGGAAACGTCCCGCTAGATCTTGCAGGGCGCCGAGCCTCTTATCATCGTCCTTGGACTTGTTCTCGACCACGGAAAGCGCGGTCTTTGTCTCGGCCGAACTCGAAGCGGCCTGATCCGCTGCGTGTTGCGCATCTGCCGCTGACTGACGAGCTTCCGTAGCGATGCCCTGCGCCTGCTCGGCGGCTCCCTGCACTCCCTGCACAGCTGCCTTAGCCTGTTGGGTCGCATCAAGCAATTGCTGTAGCTGAGACTTCAACTGATCCACCTGCTGCCGCTGTTCTTCGATTTGCTTTTGTTGGGCTGCAAGCGCGTCACGAAGTTCCTGCACTTCCCGGACGCTGACCAGAGTACGAGTGGATCTCTTTGTGGTGAGATCCGGATTTCCTACCTGCGCTTTTGCTGCGGCCGCGCCTATCATCAGCACAAATACCCCAAACCACATGAAGTGTCTCATCTTCGAGTCTTCCTCTTCGTGAATTCGTAGTAGTTCCGTATGCCTGGCCATGAGCCTCTGGAATGGAAAAGGGGTTTGCAGATTTGTTTGATTCGGAATGTGAAGAAACTAGGTTTGACAACAACAACCGCGTGGAGCAGGTTTCGACGAAAAAGCAGAACGCGCTAACCGAGTGCTGCGGTTATATTTGGGAAGGCGCGAAAACAGGATGTTCGAATTCCGCAGAGGCGGCGCGGTAAGTAAATCCAATCGCTGATGGGTTGGATTATTCATCCTCGCCTTTGCCCCTTCGAGTATTTCCCTGAGCTACCATGGGCAGCAGGTTTGGGCCGGCTGACTTCTTACTCCTTAAGCGCTTTCCTGACTTGGTAAAATTCGGCTTGACGATATCCGCCAAAGTCGTGTGCTCCAGAATCCGGGCGGCAGCGTTGCGCACTTCGAGAAACACTTGGTAGAGAGCGCGGTGCTCAAGGTCGCGATCGATCAGGCTGCGCAGCTGTTCGGCATCGCCGAAGGGCGCCAGAGGGCCGTCAATCAAGCGGATGATTTCGCTGAGGCGAATCTCTGAAGGCGCCCTCCGCAACTGATATCCACCTTTGGCGCCGCGCACGCTTTCGACCATCCGGGCATTCTTTAATTCGAGCAGGATGAGCTCAAGAAATTTTTCTGGCAGATCTTCTTCGTACGCCACGTCGCGAATACGAATCGCTCCCTGGTTATAGTGGCGGGCCAACATCATCATGGCCTGCAGAGCGTACAGCCCCTTCTGGGAGATTTTCATGACACGATCATAATGCCATAAAAGCCGATCAGTTTACTAGGGTTTATTTTGATAACTCCCATTTATATTCCCGGTTCCCTGGAACAGGTATAGCAATCCCTAAAAAATGGGGGGATGGTAGTTTGGGAACAGGGAAAAGGACTACGTCAATCGCAAGATTTGTACCGTGATATTGTCTGGCCCGCCTCGTTTTTTGGCCGCTTCCACGAGCGACTGAGAAATCTCTTCCACATTCTTTCCCCTGGCCAGGTCGAGAATCTCGTGGTCGCTCAGCAGGCCCCACATTCCATCAGTGCAAAGAATCAGGACGTCTCCCGTCTCGAGTGAAATTGGCTCGACGGGAGAATCGGGAACCACGCTATTCCCCGCTCCCAATGCAGCAGTGAGGATGTGTCGCTGGGGGTGCGATTCAGCGTCTTCTGCACGGATAATGCCGTTGTCTACCAGTCGCGTCACGTAGGAATGATCATGCGTGAGGCGGGAAATGGAAGAATCACGGACCAGATATAGCCGGCTATCTCCGACATGCGCGAAATAGAGCTTGTGCTCAATCAGGGCAATTGCCGTGCAAGTTGTCCCCATCCCGTGAAGATCGGGATACTTCACCGCATGATCGATGATGCGGCTGTGAGCAGCCTGAAAGCCTGCAAGCAACCAGGCACGGGGATCGCCTTCGGCCGAGTTGGAATAGATCTCTTCAATGGCTTCAGCCGCGATACGACTGGCCTCCTGCCCACCCTCATACCCGCCCATGCCGTCGGCGACGATCGCCAGCCGGCCCTTCGTAAGAAACTGAGGGTCCTCCGCTGGTTCCCAGTAGGAATAACGGTCCTCATTATTTGAGCGCTGGCAGCCAACATCACTAAGACCAGCCAGCTCTACCCCAGACCGAACTCTCATTACGCCTCTTTGTCCTCAACAGCCGAACGGAACTGTGGATTATACCGGACAAATCGTTGCTGGAGGGCGCAGGTTGGCCCTCGTTCTCTGACACGTACAGGAAAAGACTAGCGGGCGAATTACAAATTCTTTCCAATTATGATTATGAACTTCCTGTGCCCTACAATGTTCAGTTACATAATTGCTAATCTGCTAAGGATCTATCAGGCGATCCCTCATGGCAACCACCTCTGCGATATACCGGCAAAGCGAACAGGAACAAATCGGAAAGGCGGCCGGACCCTGTGTCCTCCTGCTGTTTGGGGCTTCCGGCGATTTGACGAAACGCAAGTTGGTCCCCGCGCTTTTTAACCTGGTAAAAGCAAAACTCCTGCCGAAGCATTTTTCGGTTGTAGGCGTGTCTTTCGACGATTTAACGGGAGACCAGTTTCGCGATCAGATAACCAGTTTTCTACAACCCGAGGACCGTGGCACGGAAGCATGGGAGTGGTTCACGCAACGTCTTTACTATCAACGAGGTGAATTCTCCGATCCTGCGACTTATTCAACTCTCGCCGCCCGACTGCAGGAAGTTGATCTGAAACATCAGACGGAAGCAAATTATTTGTTTTATCTGGCAACGGCTCCGAAATTCTTCGCGCAGATAGTACAGCAACTGGGTAAGGCAGGTCTCGCGAACCAGGAGAATGGGCGTTGGCGCCGCGTTGTCATTGAAAAGCCATTTGGGCAGGACCTGGATTCTGCCAAGGCCCTGAATCGTGACATCAAAGCGGTATTGGCGGAAAGCCAGATCTACCGTATCGATCACTACCTGGGTAAAGAAACCGTGCAGAACATCATGGTGTTCCGCTTCGATAATGCCATCTTCGAGCCAATCTGGAATCGCCGTTACATCGATCACGTCCAGATTACCAATGCCGAAACCGTCGGCGTGGAACTTCGCGGCGGGTACTTCGATAATGCCGGTACGCTGCGCGATATGGTGCCCAACCATATCATGCAATTGCTTAGCTTGACTGCGATGGAGCCACCCGTGTCTTTCCAGGCCGATGCGGTGCGTAATGAACAGGCAAAGATCTTACGGGCAGTTCAACCTCTGGATTCAGAAGATGTGCTTCATTCCAGCGTACGCGGACAATATGGCGAAGGAGTGATTGCGGGCGAGCCGGTGATTTCTTATCGCTCTGAACCGGGGGTCGCTCCCGAATCTAAGACCGAGACTTTCGTGGCCTTGAAGCTTAACATCGACAATTGGCGATGGGCGGGCGTTCCCTTCTACGTTCGCACCGGTAAACGACTGGCGCAAAGGCACACCGAGATTACCATCCAGTTCCGACCTACGCCTTTCGAAATTTTCCGTAATGCCCCAGTCCACAACCACACCAACCAGTTAGTCATCCAAATACAGCCGGTTGAAGCGATATCGCTGAGCTTTGGCGCGAAGGTCCCCGGTCCGGTCCTACGGGTGGGAGCGGTAAACATGAGTTTCGAGTACACAAAGTATTTCGGCGCGGATGCCTACACTGGCTACGAAGTTCTGCTTTACGAATGCATGATTGGAGACGCCACTCTATTTCAACGTGCGGACATGGTGGAGGCGGGATGGAGTATCGTTGATCCAGTCCTCGATGTTTGGCGGGCACTGCCCCCGCGAAGATTTCCGAACTATCCGGCAGGCACGTGGGGACCGGCGGAATCGGATGAGTTGCTGGCTCGCGATGGCCGGCAGTGGAGGAAAATCGAACCATGATTCTCGCAGGTGACATAGGCGGAACCCGCACTCGTTTTGCAGCTTTTGAAACCCAAGGCAGCAAATTGAATTGCGTAACCGAAAAAACATACGCCAGCCAGGAACATGACGGTTTGGCAGAAATCCTCAGTGATTTCATCAAGACCGAGGGCATCCCGGTGCACAGTGCGTGCTTCGGCGTTGCTGGTCCGGTACGGGAGGGCCGCAGCAAGATTTCGAATCTTCCGTGGACAATCGATGCGCACGAACTGGCACAGCAACTCAAGCTGGATTCGGTCGGACTACTCAACGATCTCGAAGCCTATGCTTATGGAATCGACGCGCTGGAATCCAAAGATTTAGTCACGCTCCGCGCAGGAGCGGAACATGCGGAAGGAAATCGCGCGGTAATTTCAGCTCGAACTGGACTGGGCGTAGCCGGACTTTATTGGGATGGATTCCGGCATCATCCATTCGCTTGTGAGGGTGGCCACACTGATTTCGCTCCACGGAACGAGTTGGAAATGGAGTTATTTCGCTACGTTTTGAAGAAACACGGTCACGTAAGCAGTGAAAGAGTCCTTTCCGGGCCTGGAATCAAAACGATTTACGACTTTCTTCGCGACACGAAAAAAGCCGAGGAACCTGCCTGGCTCAAAGAAGAGATGGGAAAAACGCATGATGTTCCCGCGCTGATATCAAAAGCCGCGCATGAAGGTCGGGCCCCCATTTGCGACCAAACCATGTCACTCTTCGTTGCAGCATACGGTGCCAAGGCCGGAGACTATGCGTTGAATTTGATGTCCACGGGTGGCGTTTTCATCTGCGGCATCATCGCGGCCAGAAATCTTTCGAAGATGAAAGAGCCGATCTTTATCGAGTCATTCCTAAGCAAGGGCCGTTTGCGCGGACTGCTGGAAGATATGCCGGTCAAGATCGTGCTGAATGACGACTGTGGACTGATGGGATCGGCGCGTTACACCTTGGTGCAGAAGGCGTTCGGCAAGCCGCGGACTGCGAAGTCGGCTTGACCGGTAACTCATGACGGGCAAATCTCTATTCGACCGCCGAACTGGTGTCCGTTAGCAACTGCGAAATGCCTTCCAGTGGAATTCGTACCCAGGACGGCCGATTGTTAAGTTCATAACCCAATTCGTAAATTGCCTTATCCAGAAGAAAGGCGTCCAGCAAAAGGACCAGCTCCGCGTCGATTTTTGGGATAAACTCCGAATCTCGCGAAGTCTCCAGATACGCTTTCAGAAAAGTGGCGGAAACCCACTTTTGCCAGTAATAAGCCCATCGCCCCAAATCCCGAAATCGCGTGTCCGGCCCGTTAACGGTGGATTTCTGAAGAAGCGGCGCGTAGGCGGCGTAATGGAATGAACGTAACATTCCAGCAACGTCCTGCAGGGTCGAGCGCTTTTTGCGGCGGTCTTCCAGAGGACGGGCAGGTTCGCCTTCGAAGTCGATAATGACAAAATCATTCCCCGTGAATAAGACTTGGCCGAGGTGATAGTCGCCATGGATACGGGTGAGCATGGCTGACAGCTTGCGTCCGCTGAGAAGTTGAAATCGCTGCCGCACAGTTTCTTCAAGTTCCAGGACGTCATCAACCTCACGCCGTATGTATTCGGGCACCTCATTTCGAAGACGCCGCAATAGAGCAAGATTTGCGGTCGCAAGATCTGTCGCCGAGCTGACGAATGCCTGTTGCTCCGCTTGAGAAATAACGTGAGGTGTAAACGCCGGATACTGCCGCGCCGAGGAGAGCGCCACGTGGAGCTCGGCGGTGCGCCTGCCAAGCAACGCGGCAGCGTTCAGGTAGGGACCGATGCGCTTGGCTGCAGCGCTGGGAACCGGTTGGCTGGATAAGAGCAAGATCGAGGTCTGGGGAATATCTGAAGCCTCCAACGGGCGGCCCCGCTGTGCTGTTTCGTAATATTCCTCGAGAGCTTTTAACGTGAACTGCCAGGCATCACCCTGATTGGCAACGAAGCCCTGAAGTATGCCGAGTACGGTACGAGTTCCCTCTCTGCTCAAGTATTCAACGTGACCAGCCACGGGCGGAACGTGGCGAAAAGAGCTCTGTTCAGTCAGGAACAATCCGATCTCCAAGTCAGGATTGACCCCTTCCTCCACCCGCCGAACTATTTTTAACATAAGACGCTGGCCGTACGTCACCGAGCTGTTGCTCTGCTCTGCCCTGATGAGAGAGGGCTCCAGTACCCCTTCAGACGGCTGCCATAAAGCTGGAAGAGCGCTGGTTGACGACGCCCGAACTTCTCCCCTTGAGCCTGGGAATGAATCGCTTTGAGCTATCGCATCGAGCAAGCGGGAAAGAAAGCGCTGATCCAGGAGAGCGTCGGCGAGAACGATATCTTCGGTTGAAGCTGGATCTCGAAACGAGATGACTGTTGTCGGATCCGCTCCGACAGACTCGCCATTGCGTAGGTGGATTAAAGGTATGTTGTAAGTGTCACCTGGACCACTTTCATATCTGATCTGGGCAAGCACAAAATATGCTCGGAGGACCGGCTGATCTATGGCCACAATGTCAAGCACTTCCACCGCGAGTATGCGACGGGCCTTCCCGCCAAACCAGCGACGGCGCATGAGAAACTCTGGCAGAAGCTTGGGCAAATTACTGCGCGCGGCAGCGAGAAAGAGCGTGTCAGAGTCTCGAGGGTCTTTTTCCGCCGTTTCTATTTGACGATCTTCTCGCGGACGATTTGCCATGACCGATCTTTCGTCTGATGAGCTCTGGAGGACGAAGGATTAGCGAATTTTAGAGTGCCAGCCGAATATAAGTGTCATTGCACTCTCAATATCAATTGCGTCCCGCTACTCAAACGAACGTTATCTGTCTTGGAAGTGACGATCGAGGCCGTACCCGTGGACTCCAGCGAAAGGCCTTTGATTCCCACGATTCCCTTGCTGGTCGGACCCAGAGGGCTGACCGTCGAACTATTGGGATTGTTGGGATCAGGTGGCAAGCCCGAACCGCCGCCGACCGGGTATCCACTGGGATCCGGAACTGGTGTTCCGCCGGCCGGCGTCCCTATGCGAGTGCCTCGCTGACCCGGCGAAGGAGGGACACCGCTCGCCGATGCTCCCATCGGATCGTCTTCATTATTCGAAACTGGAGGCGAGGTTTGCAATGGCCGGGCAATCGCCTGCACAGCGGCTTGTAGAGGTAGTTCCCGTCCATCCTTCAACATCACGCGTTCGAAGGCGATGCCCAGCAGCGAGTCCGGGGATTGTTTACTGTGAGCCTTGGCGTCCGTCACGCGGCCAATGATCCTGGTATTTCTCGGAATCACAATCTGCCCGTGTGACAGCAAGTCCAAGGCAGTACGGGCTTCAAACTTGTCGTTCGGTTTAAGCTTTTTGGCATCGAGGGACTTCGAAAGCTCAACAGACAGGAGAGTTCCAGGAGCCAGCACATTGGCACTTGCGGCCTGTGCTGGAGAATTTGATTCTGAAACCGACGGGATTTGTGCCGAGAGAATTTCGGTAGCGAGTATTATTGCGAACAGTAGTAACAAATTAGGTTTCATGTCTGTTCCCATTCTACGCATACATGACGCTGAGCCCGTCTCAGCAAAGAACCTAGAGAGTAGGATGCGATCTCTAAACCCACGTTCCTTTCCTGTAGCTCCGATATTCGTCGCCAAACTTTGCCTCCAGAACTCTCGATTCCTGCCGGGCACGTATGATCTGCACCGGAACCAGTATTGCAAGCAGGAGAAACGCGTAGCGGTATTGCAAGGCGACTAGGATGGCAGTGACTAACACTGCGCTGAAAAGGTAGATGGGGTTCCTGATCTTGGAATACACACCATGCGTTACCAGCTCACGCGCCTGTGGCGTGACTGAAAACGAAGTCCCCAACTGCCAGCGGGCTGTGAAAAGCACGACTGCGGCTGGTATCGCGATAGCCAACCCTATCCAGCGTGCGGCGGACCATCCGCCGGGCCGGAAAACGACAATCAAAATCACGACAACGACCGCACAGAACTGGAGAACGAACAGCGGAGTAATTCGTTCGTAAGTCACCATACCATCATTTTACAAAGCCCTGGCGCACGCTGTGGATGAAATCGGTGTGTGCGGGAGTCAGCTGCGCGGCACGCATTTCGGTCGCAATCTGGCCCCGATGGTAGACCGAATGCATAATCACGTGGATCAGAATGTCCTCTTTACGGCTTTTCCAGCTTTCGCCCTTACTGTTGCGATAGCTCGCGGGTCTTTCCAAATCGGAGTCCTCGCGGCCTCCTAGATAAGTCCTCCAGTTTGTGGCCTGTTCGGCGGCCAGCTTGTCACACTCGTCCAGCGTGAGCTCCGGCCAGACCGCCAGAGTCTGAGGTTTTTGCTCAAGGCGTTCTAACCACAGACGCTCGGCCGACAGAACGTGCGCAATGAACTTCAATCCGCGCGCAGGGGCTTGAGACGGGGAGCGCAAACTGGCCAGTACCTCGCGATTCGCCCAAGCGTCATAAGCAAATAGGCGTTGGAAGTGTTCAACAGTATTCATGTTTTCTATATATAAAAAACGAAGTGTTTAGTCCAATTCTCTACCTGTTCGCAAGCGGGGCGCTACCAGACAGGCGCGCTGCCGTCCGGACAGAAGCAGATTTCTCCGATAAATCCCTTCGGAATCACATACCATCCGCCCCGGCGACGTAGAGCCAAGCACACGCCTAGGAATAAAAAAAAAGCCCCATCTGAGAGACGGGGCTGAATACCATCAAACGTTGCTATTTCTTGTCTTCCGCCTGTTCCTTGGCCTCGTGTGCAGCCGCTTTATGTCCTGCCATGGTGACCGCAGCCATAAATGGAGCGGCTGCTTCCGGCGGACGAACCTTCCCGGTCAAGATCGTGCGGAACGGGATGTCCTTGCCATAGATCGCGGTGGTCGAATCCACGTCCGGTTCGATAACAGCACCCTCGAGCGTAAGACCTGCAAATGCTCCTTTAGAGCGCGAGTAGGTCAGTAGCTCGGTATTCAGCTTCCAGTCGGTGCCAGCGGACGCGTGACGCCCCACGGGGCCGGCAGCAGCCGAACCCTCTCCGCTAAGCTCGAATTTGCTCGATAGCAGGTGCTGTAAGCCCTTGTCGTTCATGACCAACATAACCAGGTCGACACCTTCGGCACCGATCTGGAGACCCCAGCTTCCGCCGCCGACAGAAATAAAAGCGGGAGCGCTCCAGCCGGAGGGCTCGCGGCAACTCGCTACGCCGCGACCATGCTTACCGCCGAAGATGAATCCGGCCTTAATCAAGTGAGGCACCACAACAATGCATTTCGCGTCATCCAGTACCTCTTCAGGTATGCCTTTGTCGGGCGTGCCCATAATTTCTTTCAATACGTTTCCGGCATTTTGTAGACGCTCTTCGGAATCTTCCTTGGCCGTGGCAAATGCCATAGTGCCAAGTGACACAACCAAACTGAGCAGCACAACCAACGATATTTTTCTCAACTTTGCCTCCAAGGAATTCGATTTTTATGTTTGTGGCCGCAATCGCTTACCGCTGTTCTTGCGGCGAATCCGGGTCTACACGACTGGCCTGCGCCCTGATATCAAGTTGATCAGAAGCACCACGATTGCTATGACTAGCAAGATGTGGATGTACCCGCCCAGGGTGTACGAACTCACCAATCCGAGCAACCACAAAACCAGCAGAATCACAAAAATTGTCCAAAGCATGTCAAGTCACCTCAAGAGTGGAGTTCGACAAACCGGCCACGCAACTCTGATCCAAATAATGGTCGAAGAGTTGTTTACTGCGAACGCAGGCACAAGATAATTTGAGGTGATAGGCATGTCTCTAAGGGAAAGACTGTAGAAATCTAAGAACAATCATAGCGATAACCATCGACCTCAAGATCTCCCCAGTCTTGAATTCACGCAAGGAGGGAGTTAGGGTAGATCGGAAGATCGGTATTCTGATATCCAGTGCAGCTTGGATTCGTCAAACTGACTAACTTCAGAGTAGAGTCGCCGAGGAGGCAGTATGAAACGAAGAGAATTCATCGTCGGTGCCACCCTTGGAATGGGAGCCGCATGGATTGGCTCAAAGAGCTGGACTACCTGGGCACGAGCCATGCCGCCCCTACCGCGCAAGTTTGCTGCAGCCGATACCGTCACGCTTGGCAATACTGGAATTACTACGAGCCGTCTGGCGATGGGTACTGGAACGGTTGGCAGCGGACATCATTCTCACCAGACTTCTTTAGGGGTGAAAGGGCTATCTGACCTGCTTCTCAATGGACATGACAATGGCCTGCGATTTTTTGATTCGGCGGACGCGTATGGGAGCCACCCGCACGTGGCCGAAGCGCTCAAGCATGTCTCCCGCGACAAAGTGACCGTGCTGACTAAAACCTGGGCTCGTGACCCGACCGAAGCCCGTGCCGATCTCGACCGATTTCGCAAGGAGCTCGGCACCGACTATCTCGACATCTGCCTCATGCACTGCCTGACCGAAGGCGATTGGACAGAACGCTATAGAGGCGTAATGGATGTTTTCTCTGAAGCGAAAGAAAAGGGGATCATCCGAGCCCATGGCTGTTCATGCCACAGCATCGAGGCCTTGCGCGCCGCGGCCAAATCACCTTGGGTAGAGGTTGACCTGGTGAGAATCAATCCGATTGGATCGCACATGGATGCCGACCCTGACACCGTACTGAGCGTTTTACGTCAAATGAAAGCCGCCGGAAAAGCTATCGTCGGTATGAAGATTCTGGGTCAGGGGGACCTTCGTAATCGCCAGGACGAAGCATTGAAATACGCTCTTTCACTGGGCGTGTTGGACGCCTTTACTATCGGCGCCGAGAGTAAATCGGAGCAGGAAGATCTGATTCGCAGAATTGCGTCGGCTGCTTAGAACTGGGTCACGGATTTCGCGGGTCGTCTGGGCGAGAGCTTAAGATTTGACTCGAAAAATTCCGCTTGTCATGGCCAAGCTGTCGCTCCCGTTTTGCTCAAGCCTTCAATGGTAGCCGGAGGTCGTGTCCGGTCATTTCTTTTGGCTGCGGGATGCCTAACATCCCCAGTACGGTCGGGGAGACGTCGCGCAGCGACCCTCCCGCCTTCAGCGTAAATCGTTTGCCATCCTGTGCGATCGCGATGAATGGCACCGGATTCGTGGTGTGAGCGGTGTGCGGTCCTCCGGTAACTGGATCGATCATCATTTCCGCATTGCCATGATCGGCCGTGATCAACAGCGCTCCCCCCTTGGCACGAACAGCCGATTCGATTCCATCCAGGCAGGCATCCACTGTTTCAACCGCCTTCACGGTCGGTTCAAGCTTGCCTGAATGTCCTACCATGTCCGCGTTCGCGAAGTTCACGATAATGACGTCGAAAGTTCCCTCCTCCACAGCATTGACCACCGCATCCGCGATGCCACTGGCGCTCATTTCAGGCTTGAGATCATACGTAGGAACTTTCTGAGAGGGCACCAGCAGACGCTCTTCTCCGGGAAACGGCTGCTCGACTCCGCCATTGAAGAAGTACGTCACGTGAGCATACTTCTCGGTTTCTGCGACTCGAAGATTGCGCAAGCTCGCCTGCCCCATGACGTTGGCTAGTATGTTGTCCATCGACTGGGGAGGAATGACCACGGGAAGGGCGAATTTCTTGTCGTATTGCGTCATGCAAACATAGTGCAATCCGTTAGGCACACGGTCGCGCGCAATGGTCACGTCGAGATTATCAGCTCCCGGCAAATCGCGCCCGCCTTGAGGATTAAGCCCGCTGTTACGAGCCAACGCCCGGGTAATCTGACGAACGCGGTCCGCTCGGAAATTGAAGCAGATGCACGAGTCGTCATCACGGATCATCCCCAACGGCTCGCCGCGATTGTCCACACACACGAACGGCACGACGAACTCGTCTGTGATGCCGTTGTTATACGACTGCTTTACGCCTTGCACGGGATCTATAAATTTCCCGCCTTCGCCGTCACCAAAGACCATCGCGTTGAACGCTTTGGCAATACGCTCCCAACGGCGGTCCCGATCCATCGCAAAGTAGCGTCCGTTCACAGATGCAATCTTTCCGATGCTGTACTCCCGCATTCTTTGCTGCAGTTGTTTGAGGTATTCTGCGCCGTTCGTGGGAAGAGTATCCCGGCCGTCCATGAAGGCGTGCACCAAAACCCGGTCGATGCCACTCTGTTTGGCCATCTTCAACAGCGCATGCAGATGTGCCTGATAAGAATGGACCCCCCCATCTGAAACCAATCCGAAAAGGTGGAGGCGGCGCCCGCCAGTGCGGGCATGCTTCATGGCGCCGAGTAGTGTGGGATCGGAAAAGAAGTCTCCATTCTGAATCATCAGCTCAATACGGGTGCTATCCATATGGACCACACGACCGGCGCCAATGTTCAGGTGGCCCACTTCGCTGTTGCCCATCTGTCCGTCCGGCAAACCCACGGAGTGGCCACTGGTTTGGATTACCGTGTTGGGATAATCCCGCAGTAACCGATCGTATGTCGGCTTACGGGCTAACGCGATTGCATTGGCTTTGGTTTCGGCACGATAACCCCAGCCATCGAGGATGACGAGGACGAGAGGTTTGGGACGATTCATTCAGCTCCTGACTGTGTGTGTTTCGATGAGTCCGCGTAGGGGCGCTGCGGAACATCTGAGACTGCGAAAACATCGAAGATTCAGAACAATAAAATCTAAAGGAGACCGAACAGGTTTTCAAATCAGCAAGCTCATAATATAGTCGATTTGGCAGGCCGGTAAGAGCGTTAAAAATCAACCCGCTACATTTTCGGAGATGATGGAGAATCTATGGCAATGAATGAACTTTTGCTTGGTGAATTCGACGAAGAAATGAAGAAAACCAGAACGACTCTGGAGCGCGTACCCATCGACAAAAAAGACTTCACACCCCACGCAAAATCGATGCCGCTGAGCAAACTTGCTCCTCACGTGGCCCAACTTGCGGGCTTTGGATTGACCGTTCTAACCACGCCAGAACTTGATTTTTCCAAAGGCAGTTATAAACCAGTGCCGCTCGAATCGACCGAGCAGTTGCTGGGCGTTTTCGACGAGGGAGTCGCTAAGGTTCGCTCCGCCTTAAAGAACATCAAGGATGACGATTGGACTCAAAATTGGAAGTTAAGCTTCCAGGGAAAACCGATCTACGAGGGGCCACGGTTCCTTGCTTACCGGGCTATGTTCCTCAACCATCTGATCCACCATCGCGCCCAACTGGGAGTCTACCTGCGTTTGAACGAAAAGCCCGTTCCGGCCACTTACGGCCCATCCGCGGATGACACTATGGGATTCTGAGATAGCCAAAAACAAGGGCCGAGCCGCGCGGCGTAATCTTAACGGGCTGGCGGCTCGATCAGCCTCGATAGTTGAGCGCCTTGATGCCCAGGAATCTCGCCGTATCTCCCAGTTCTTCCTCAACCCGGAGCAACTGGTTGTATTTGGCGATGCGGTCGGTGCGCGAAGCTGAACCGGTCTTGATTTGACCCGCCCCTGTCGCTACAGCAAGATCGGCAATGAAAGTGTCTTCTGTTTCGCCAGAACGGTGGGAAACAATCGAGGTATAACCGTTGCGCCGGGCGAGGTCGATCGCATCCAGAGTCTCGCTGACAGTTCCAATCTGGTTGACTTTGATCAGAATCGAATTCGCGACTTTTTTGTCGATGCCTTCCTGCAAAAAAGTCACGTTGGTGACGAAGAGGTCGTCTCCCACAAGTTGGATCTTGCCTCCGAGCTCTTTAGTGAGATTCTGCCAGCCATCCCAGTCGCTTTCGGACAAACCGTCTTCCAGCGAAACAATGGGGTAGTCATTCGCCCACTTTGCCCAGAATCGCACCATGTCGTCAGAGCTTTTCGTAGATTTGTCCGATTTCTTGAAAACGTATTTTCCATCCTGATAGAACTCGCTTGCCGCAGGATCAAGAGCGATCGCGATTTCCGCGCCTGGTTTATAGCCCGCTTGTTGGATTGCTTCCAGAACAACTTCGATGGCTTCGACATTTGATTTGACGGAAGGAGCAAAACCCCCTTCATCTCCGACCGCGGTGTTATAGCCACGCTTTTTGAGCACACCTTTCAAGGTGTGGAACACTTCAACGCCCCAGCGCAGCGCGTCAGAAAAAGATTTGGCGCCTACCGGCATTACCATGAACTCCTGAAAGTCCACATTGTTGTCAGCGTGCGCGCCACCATTGAGGATGTTCATCATAGGTGTCGGTAACGTATTGGCACCCGCTCCGCCCAAATAACGATAGAGCGGCAGGCCGAAAGCAGCTGACGAGGCACGGGCCGCGGCCATGGACACCGCCAGAATCGCGTTGGCTCCGAGTCGCCCCTTGTTCTCAGTGCCGTCAAGGTCAATCATCTTTAGGTCGAGCGCTCGCTGGGCGGTAGCATCCATACCGATCAGGGCCTTGGAGATCTCACCATTGGCGTTTTCGACCGCCTTCAGCACGCCCTTGCCCAGATAAACCTTCTTGTCGCCATCGCGCAATTCCACTGCTTCGTGCTCGCCTGTGGACGCACCACTAGGAACAGCAGCGCGACCGCTAGCCCCGCCGGCGAGGGTAATCTCAGCCTCAACTGTCGGGTTGCCCCGCGAATCGAGAATCTCCCGGGCGTGAATTTTCTGAATCTTGGTCGGCGCGTCCATCACTCCTCTTTCTTTTTCGGATTTCTACCTGATGGTACTTCTTTTGTCTGTGGAACTTGTGATTATAGCGGATGTTTGCCGGCTCGCTTCAGGTCTTCACTCTCCTTTTCGGTGGGTTGGTCATATTTTTAGTAAAAAGGCGTTAGCGCGAAAATTTTGAGCCATTCCAAGCGCACTCTGTCTGACGATTTAGCAGGCCCGTATCTACGGTGGTTCCCCACGTTTTTCACAGGCTCCTCAAAGTCGCGCGTGCCCTACAGTCAAGTCAGGATGTCGGATCGAACAGAGACTCTTGTCGTGGGATCAAGAGCGCCGGAGTTTTTGTTGTCAGCCGCAAATCGTGAGGGCATCCTTTCACTTTCAGGTTTTCTATCTCGCGGCAGGTTGATTTTGGAGTTCCTGCGTGGCACCTGGTGACCGAACTGCGTTCAACGCATGGCTCAGTTGGAGCCGATGATTGGCCAGATTGAAGGCGCTGGAGCGCAACTGGCTTACATCGCGGCGGAGAAGGCCAAGGGCGTGTGGAACCCGACGAAATTTTTAAGGTCGCATCCGGTGTCATTTCCGTTTCTGCTGGATGAAGGCCGGAGGGTGACGAAGGCGTATGGACTGCACCATCGGATCGGGCTGGACGCGCTGGATATCGCTCACCCCGCAACCATAGTGATCGATGGTGATCGAAAAGTGAACTACATCCATCGCGGTGAAAGTCAGACGGATCGAGCCCCTTTCGACCGGGTCATGGAAGCCGTGAGGGACTTATCAAAATGACTTAAGACTACATAGGTGCGGCTGTTGAAAGATTAAACAAATCGCAGAAATAAAAACTGGAAACAAATTAGGAGGGCAGAATGAAGAAAACAGGCTTACTGATAGGCACGTTTCTATTCGCCGTCGCGGCCGGGGCACAAACCAACATGGCTCTACCCGCGGGAACGGCATTCAAAGTCAAACTGGAAAATACATTATCGACATTCTCCAGCAAGGAAGGCGATGCCTTCTCTGGGCGGGTTGCGCAGGATGTAATCCTGGACGGCAAGACGATCCTTCCGATCGGAGCTACCGTTCAGGGACGCGTGACCAAGGTTAACGAGCCGCGACGCATCGCGGGCAAACCGACGATCGGGATTTTTCCCGAAGCTATCGTTCTTCCGAATGGTGAACGGTACATGCTCAATGCAGCGATGGTCGACACCAGCCTGCGCAACGGCACTGACGTAAACACTGAAGGTCAGTTCAAGGGCGAAGGCATCGACGGCCGAGACCTTACCGAAATCGGGATGGGAACGGGCGGCGGGATGCTGATCGGAGGATTGGCTGCGGGTGGTAAAGGCCTTGTGATCGGGGGAGCGGTCGGCGCGACTTTGACGGTTGCACATTGGCTCGGAAAGAAGCGCTCGGCCGTGCTGCCGTCCGGAACCGAGTTGATGATGGAGTTGAGTCGGCCGCTGGCGATGACTCCGGAACCTGCTGGACAGTAAGCCAAGCGGCGTCGGAGCTCTCAGCCCGTGGATTTAGCCAAGATTCGGCGCACCGACCGAACTTGTTTTGAAACACTGGTTTTTCAGCGTGACACTGGCTTGGCATTCGGGTTCAGTAGCGAAAACCTGAGTTCCGACGCCGGAGGCTTTTTGCGCTAAGTCTCCCTACCAGTGCTTGATCATGTCATCTTGCCGAAGTAGGGGTAGTTCAATCCATCCTTCACGCGGGAGGGAATCGGCGGGCAGGCCGTTTCGCCAGAGACTGAGGCGTAACTTCAATCTGGTGGCCGAGGGGACGTTCGGGCTGTTCGAAGAGACCGGCCCCCCCAAGAGCCACGCCAATGCGATTTTAAACTCAAAGTTACGATGTAGTGCCGCGGCGGCTTTTTCGGTTGGCCGTTCAAAAACGGCTAAAGGCTGGCTTTCGTCGGCCATGGTTAATTTCCAGGTTTTAATCTTTCCTGATTCCACGGTCACGTCGAGGCGGAGGGCGCGCTTGGGTCGCTGCGGGTCGACAGACCACGCTTCGACATTAGCCACCAACTCAAAATTTCCTGCCGGAATTTCATGATCAATGAAATCAAGCCGCGCATAAAGAAACGCGTCGTCGATGCCAGCATGAATTGCGTCCAGCAAAAACGATTTACCGTGCATCGCTCCTGCACGCCGGTCCGCTGTGTAGACAGCGGCGCCCATCCATTCGAAGTAGCGGACCATGTCGCCGGTAATACGAGGATGGATAAATGCCGTCTGTGCAAGCACGGAGGGCCGCATCGCATCGCCGATAATAGGCTGTGATAAATAGTCAGGCGCTCGACTACCGAGCGCCTGATAAACATTGGAAAGATGTTTACGGTAGAGCTCGTCGAATTCACGGTCGTTAGCCGAATGATGCTCGGGACCGTACCACCAGTTCCAGTCACTGCCTTCCGCAATCAGGATTTCTTCGAATGCCAGGTTGCGCTGTGCCTCACTGGCCGTTGGAGCCGCCCGGGCATAAAAATTCCGTGCGTCAAAAAGGCAGTCCCAGGAACGATTATCCTCAGGGGCGCCGATCCATACGTTGAAGTTGGCATGAATCCAGGAGCCAGGCACCAGCGATGTGAGCTTGCCAAAGTTCCGATGGCGCGCGATACCTTCGGAAACCGTGACCGCTTCGATTCCGGCATCACGTTGCAATCCGTCATAAAAGCGACGCAGAAATTCCCTGCCCGACCGAGGGTAGTACTCCCATGCGTTCTCGCCGTCTAAAATAATTGGGATGACCGCATCGTTGCCTGACTCCAGAATTGGTTGCGCCGACACCTTAATGTTACGAATGAGGTTATTCGCTGCCTCTTGCGGGGCCATGCCGGAGTAAACAAATCCGATCAAATCCGAGATCGCGTGATCCCTGAAAATCAGATTCATTTCTGTATCCTGATTCTCGAAGCGGTGGATTGTGTAAAGCTTGGACGCCAGTTCCGAAGACAGATGACACTTGCCGTCGCGCGAAAAAGATATGCCGAGGCTGCGGCTTAATACTTCTTCGTCGGAGGCCATCCACTTCACTCCCAGATTCTGTGCCAGCGCAAAGACCTCTTCCGAAACGCTTCCCTCTGATGGCCACACGCCCTTGGGGCGCAGGCCGAACACCCGCTCGTGCAGATCGAGTCCACGTTGCAATTGTTCGCTTGCATCTTCCGGATGACGAAAACGATTCTCCGGTAAAGGTAAACCCGGCGTGGACACGGCGCCCATATTGGTATCACAAACCAAGGGCAGGATCGGGTGATAGAAAGCTGAAGTCGAAATCTCAATCAGGCCGCGCCTGGCCGCGTCCGCATGCGCCGGTAATACTTTGGCGAGTATTGCGCGTTGCCGCGCGATCACAAAACTTTGGTCTTCCAGTGAAAATCCTTGTCCCTTTTTGATCAGACCCGCGATATCGGAGTCATTGAGAAAGAATTCGTCAAACCAAACGATCTGCGAAAGCACTTGCAGATCGGTAAAGTCGTGTAACTGAAAGAGCTTTTCGGCCGCCGTGGGGGACCCGCCGGCATTGCGAAAGTGGTCCCAGAGTTCGCGATACCTGGGATAACGCCCAATCATGTTTTCCGGATTCGCCTGGAAGAGATACTGCAAAGCGAAGTGGCGCTCGGCGAGAGTAAGATCCTGGGCTGGTTTCGCGGCCACGTCTAAAAATGGATCCCGTGCTTCTCCGGTCACGTAGTCCTGAATTTGCGTGATCAGTGAGGGGACGAGGTTAAAGGTTTGGTGTACGTCGGGAAACTCGTCCAGCAGTTTGACCATCCCATAATAGTCTTTTAATGCGTGTAACCGGACCCACGGCAGGCGGTATTCTCCGGAGACCAGATCCTTGTAGTACGGCTGGTGTTGATGCCACAGGACAACCACGCGCAGAACGGGCATGAGGGAGTTTTTTCCGAACGAAGGTGAGAGTCTAGCAGGGTTTTGGTCGGGCGCGCGAGATCACCAAAAGTCCGGTACACTGAGTCAGTATTACTTTAGAGATGGCTAAGGAACCTACATTAACTTTGCAGTCGCCGCCTCGCACCGAGGCGAGCTTGCTGACGGATCAGGATCTGCACCTGTTCAACGAGGGCACGCACCTCCACATCTACAACAAGTTAGGAGCTCATGTCACGTCCGTTGATGGCCGGGCGGGAACGTATTTTGCGGTTTGGGCGCCAAATGCGAGAGAAATCTCCGTCGTAGGCAGTTTTAACAGCTGGGATCCCCATTCCCACCCGCTTCAGGCTCGAGGAAGTTCAGGCATCTGGGAAGGATTTATCCCTGGAGCCACCAAAGGCACGCTATACAAATACCACATTGTTTCGCATAACCAGGGCTATGTTGCCGATAAAGCCGACCCCTTTGGCATTCTTCACGAAACGCCGCCACGAACCGCCTCGGTGGTGTGGGACCTCGAATACAAATGGTCCGATCAGCAATGGATGGAAACCCGCGCCCAAAGAGATTCATTGCAGGCGCCCATCTCAATTTACGAGGTGCACCTGGGATCGTGGATGCGGGTCCCGGAGGAAAATAACCGTCCGCTAACCTACCGCGAGACCGCTTTGCGCTTAGCCGACTACGTCAAGCGAATGAATTTCACCCATGTGGAATTCCTGCCCGTCATGGAGCATCCGTTCTACGGTTCGTGGGGTTATCAGACCACAGGTTATTTCGCGCCCACATCTCGCTACGGTACGCCCCAGGATTTCATGTATCTGGTGGATTATCTGCATCAGCAGGGCATTGGCGTGATCCTGGACTGGGTGCCGTCCCACTTCCCTACCGACGAGCATGGATTGGCCTACTTCGACGGTACGCATTTGTACGAACATGCGGATGCGCGCAAGGGCTTTCATCCCGACTGGAAGACGTACATCTTCAATTATGGCCGCAATGAAGTACGAACTTTTCTTCTCGCCAGCGGGCTGTTCTGGTTAGACAAGTACCACGTCGATGGGTTAAGAGTCGATGCGGTCGCGTCAATGCTTTATCTCGACTACTCGAGAAAACAAGGTGAGTGGATCGCCAATAAGTTCGGAGGCCGGGAAAACCTGGAAGCCATCGATTTTCTACGGCAATTCAATACAGAAGCCTTCAAGAATTATCCCGGAATTCAGACCATCGCCGAGGAGTCGACCGCATGGCCCATGGTTTCTCGACCAACTTACGTGGGCGGCCTTGGTTTCGGCATGAAGTGGGACATGGGATGGATGCACGATACGTTGGCCTATTTTTCGCAGGATCCTATCCATCGCCGGTACCACCACAACCAACTCACGTTCCGTATGTTGTACGGCTTCACGGAGAATTTTGTCCTTCCGTTATCCCATGATGAAGTGGTTCACGGTAAGGGATCTCTGATTGGCAAAATGCCTGGAGATGAGTGGCAGAAGTTCGCAAATCTCCGGCTTCTGTTCGGGTACATGTACGCGCAGCCCGGCAAGAAGATGCTGTTCATGGGTTGCGAGTTTGGACAGGTACGAGAATGGGCACACGACACCAGTCTGGAATGGCATGTTTTGCAGTATCCGGTGCATCGAGGCGCGCAGAATTGGGTTGAGCAACTGAATCGAGTCTACCGCGAACAACCTGCGCTACACCAACTCGACAGCGATCCCGCTGGCTTCGAATGGATCGACTGCAACGATACCGCGGCAAGCGTAATTTCCCTGCTGCGCAAAGGCAGATCGCCGGCGGAGGAAGTCGTGATTGTTTGCAATTTCACTCCAATACCGCGCCTGGGATATCGTGTTGGTGTGCCATCTGGGGGATATTGGCGCGAGATCCTGAACAGCGATGCCCAGGAGTATGGTGGAAGCGGCATGGGAAATCTGGGAGGCGTTCATTCTGAGGACCGGGCAGTCCACGGGCGGCCGCATTCCATTAGTCTGACCTTACCCCCTCTTTCCGTATTGTTCCTAAAACCTGAGTAAGAACCCGAGAAAGAATTTTACAGGCTCCCTTTCTGCATAGGAGGCATTCGCGAACCGCGGGTATCCGGCGAACAAATGGCCCCACACTACCGTCGTCCATTGGTGTCTTTCCCCATGCTATTCTCCCTCTAGTTAGCTCGCACGACACGCAATGCGCATCCTGACTCGCTACATTCTAGGCGAAGTGATCTCCCATGCCGCCATCGGCATTGCGGTGTTCACGTTTGTGCTTTTTACGCGCGATCTGGGGCACATTCTCGATTTGGTGGTCCGCAATAGCGCGCCGCTGCCTAGCGTGATGGAGATTTTCATTTTTACGCTCCCCGTTGCCTTTACCTACACAATTCCCATGGGAGTTCTCGTGGGAATACTCATCGGGTTGAGCCGGCTTGCGGCTGATAGTGAGATCACCGCCATGCGGGCGAGCGGAATAGGAGCGTGGACGCTTCTGCGCATTGTTTCCATTTTTGCCGTGGCGGCCTGGGCGGTGGCTCTCTTCAATGCGGTATACCTGGCACCAGCCTCTCAGGCAGCCCTGGGGAGACTGGAAGACCGCCTGAAGGCCTCCCAGGCTTCATTTGAAGTCCAGCCCCGCGTCTTCTACGAGGGCTTTCCCAAGCTCGTGCTTTACGTACAGGATGTAAAAACCGCGCAGGGGGCTGCAATCTGGAAGGGCGTTTTCATCGCCGACATCAGCAATCCTGGCTCGCCCCGCATTACGCTCGCCCGTCAAGGAATTTTGGTTAGTGAGGGGCCGCAGATGCTTCACTTGCATTTGACGGACGGAGCTACCCACGAAACCGACGCGGCTTCGGCTGATCACTATCAGATTTCAACTTTCGATCAGACCGACATTCCCATTCCCATTCCCCAAACCGATAGCAAGGACCAGGAACCTGTGCCTATGGCTGAACTTCCGACTTGGGAATTGCAGGCTCAGGCTGCCAAAGCCAAAAAGTTCGCCGCACCTTGGTACTACATCGAGTTCTATCGGCGTTTTGCCTTGCCAACGTCTTGCCTGGTGCTGGCGCTGGTGGGAATTCCTTTGGGTTTGTCTTCGAAAAAAGGAGGCAAGTCGGCAGGATTTGTTTTAACCATTTTGCTTGTGTTTGCCTATTACTCCGTGACTTTGATCGGAGTGTCCCTGGCCCGCCAGGGAAAAGTTCCACCGTGGTTCGGCGCTTGGCTGGCCGATATCGTTTCATTTGTGTGCGGGGCATTTCTTTTGTGGAGAGTAGAACGCCGACCGTTCGAACTTGCTTCCTTCCGTGCACGCTGGAATCCGCTAAAGACCAGGCTCGCTGAATGGGGAAAGCAGTTGGTCCGCTTCAATCGGCCAGAGAATGCGTTTGAACGGGCGTCCACGCGGCGGCGCGTCTTGAACGCCACTTTCCCCATGATCCTTGACGACCTGGTGATGCGAGATTTCTTCCTCTATCTCACTCTCATCCTGGCCTCGTTCCTAATGTTGCTCCAGGTATTTACTCTGTTTGAACTGCTGGGCGATATCCTTCGCAACCGCATTTCTCCGCTGATTGTCGGCGAATACCTGGTCAACGTCGCACCATTTTTTCTATACAACGTCCTGCACCTGAGCATCCTGCTGGCAGTACTGATCACACTGGGATTGATGCAGAGATCAAACGAGATCACCGCGATCAAAGCTACCGGCATGAGCATTTATCGCGTGATTGTGCCCATTCTTGTAGTTTCCACTCTGTTGGCGACAGGGCTATTCTTCTTCGATCAATTTTATCTCCCTCATGCCAACAAGCGGCAGGACGCTCTACGCAACCTGATCAAGGGAAAACCGGCACAAACTTATCTGAATCCCGACCGCAAATGGATTTTCGGCCAACACTCAACCATCTACTATTACCAACTGTTCGATCCCGATCGAAATCAATTCGGCAATCTGTCCGCGTTCCAATTTGACCCCAAGAGTTTTCAACTAACGAACCGCGTGTACGCCGACCAGGCTCACTGGGAGGAAAGACTGCAGCGATGGGTTTGCACCCAGGGATGGGAACGAAGCGTGCATGGCTCCGCTATCGGCGATTACCATACATTCGAGGTCGCCACGTTCGCGCCGATCAGCGAACCGCCTGGATATTTCAAGAAAGAAGTGCGGCAGTCGTCTGAAATGAACTACGAGGAGTTGCGTCGCTATATTCGCGATCTACAACAAAGCGGTTTCGACGTAGTCCGGCTCAGAGTTCAGTTGCAAGAAAAATTCGCGTTTCCTCTGAATACCCTGATCATGGCGGTGCTGGCGATTCCCTTCGCGTTGGCCGCCGGAAAACGAGGCGCGATTGCGGGGGTCGCAACCGCGGTGGGCATCGGATTGCTTTACATCATGGTCTCGCGGTTGTCGGAATCCATGGGAAACGTGAGCCAGTTGCCGCCGGTGCTGGCCGCGTGGGCGCCTGATCTGATTTTCGGGCTGGCCGGTGGGTATCTGATTCTTAAGGTTCCCACTTAGCGTTGGGCCAGTGAGACTATTTTGTCGCTACCGCTGAAGGCTGGCCGCCAGTAGTGATGGCCGAACCCAAAAGGCCCAGCAGGCCCACGGTCGAGTCGTAACTGTACGACGTCATCGTGGAGGCTCCTAGATTAGCCACGTACAAATAATCCGTCGTACCTAGCGTGGCCGCCACGACGCTTGTCCCGCTGCGTAGCGCGATTCCAGCGGGCGTGCTTCCGGTTCCGATCGACGGTTGGGTATTGGCGGTCAAGACTCCGGTTCCAGTGGCGATCTTATATTCCGAAATCTGATTGGACTGGCGATCGAGTACGAAAAGAAATTTGCCCGACGATGTAGCGACGATCGAAGACGGTCCGAGGCCAGCTGAAAACGGAGAACCTGCAACCGGCGAGAGCGAACCGTCGGGACTATTGGGATCACTACAGGTGCTGACCACCTGATTGCATATCCCAAACGCCGATACACTGCTGGAACCCGAATTGGAAACGTAAAGAAATCCGCCATCCGGGGTAATAGCCATCCCTGCTGGAGCTGTCCCGACAAGAACCGTCGCAAAACGCGTGAGGGCGCCGGACGTAGTGTCAACCGAAAAACTGCTTACAGTTCCATCGAACTGATTGGCAACATACAAGAACTTCCCGTCGGGCGTAACCGCGATGGCTGTGGGGCCGGGATTGCTTGCAGGCGAGACTCCCACCACCTGGACATCGGAGACTTTGGTGAGAGTCGCGTCTTGAATCGAGAATATCGAGACGGTGCCGGATTCAGGTTTGCACTGCAAACCTTGATTGGCCACGAACAGGAAGTGCCCTCCCGAATCGGTCGTTACGGCCAGGGGAATGTATCCGGCCGTGGCGCTCCCCCCTGCCGCTGTCAGCGTGCCGTCGGATTTCACCGTATAAGCGGAGATCGACCCCGTGTTGTCAGGCAACTGGCATACCGTGGGCGGAACGGTTGGGGTTATCGCCGAGTTGCTGTTGACAATAAAAAGCGCGTTGGCCGAGGACGCGAGCAGCATTGCCGATGGTGTGATACCTGTCTTTACCCCGGTACCGTTCGCCGTCAGTAATCCGGTCGATAGGTCAATGGTGTAAGGAGAGACCAAAGAATCTCCCTGCGTACTCACAAAAAGTTGTCCGGTGCCCGACGAAGTCGAAGAACTGCTGGAACTGCAACCATTTAAAACAAGCAGCCACAACACGACCAGCAGACCTGGCAGGAAACGAAACCTCGTCCCCATTCTTTATCCCTGTCCTCTCGAGTTCTCGAGCCATCCGACCACATGCGTGACCTTGGATCGAGATCCAAACTACCTTCATTTGTGTATTAGGAAGACCATAAAAGCGACACGTACATCATTGAAAATACACGGTTACATCCTCTTTGATATCATCGGTATATCAAAAAGGGGCGCTCATGAACAAAGCCGTGAACATAACCAAGCGGATCAAAGTTCCGCTGCTCGGAAAAGGGAAAGGCAAGCAGGGTTACAGATTCTGCGCTGCCGTGTGGTCTGACAAAAGACGATTGAAACCCAACGTGGTTGTGGTGAACGGTAAACCTGAACTGCATAGCGAAGGATGTTACTACGTGTCGTATTACAGCGGCAAGACGCTGAAGCGCGAGCCATGTACCAGTCCGATGCACGCGGTTGAGAGGATGGTTGCCCTTAAAGCAAAAATGGCAGCGGTCAATCAAGGCTTTGAAATTAACGACCCTAGCGACCGTGAAGCGCCTAAATCTGGTCACGATCTCATCCAAACAGCAGCCGCGTGGATCAAAATAAAAACCATGCAGAATCCGAAAAGTGAGACGACGCGTTCAGTTGCAGGTGGGATAAATCTTTTTCTGGAATTCATGGCCCCGCGTCCGCATAAGACTATCGAAGAAATTGATCGTAATGACATGTTGGACTTCGTTACGTTCATGCGCAACCGTGTGCTGAAGCACAGAGGCAAAAAAGGCAAGCACACGCACACGGGAAAAAAAGGCATGGCGGCCAGCACGCAGCTTAATCGTTTCGTCGTGGTAAAAACCTTCCTCAGAAAAAATGGCTGGGTTGATTGCACAGAAAAAGGCAAAGGTGGCGACACTCCAAAGTTCACTCTCCCCATGGTTGAGATTTTTGAACCGGAAGAATTGAAGCGATTTTTCGATGCGTGCAACACCGATTACGAAACAACGCTTTTCAAGCTGTTGTTAACCACTGGCATTCGCCATAAGGAAGCAAAATATCTGACGTGGAATAACATTTCCTTTGCGCAACAGACACTCGCCATCAGGGCGCATCCTGAATTCAACTGGACGCCGAAGACTCATGAAGAACGCGAAATTCCGCTCCTTCCTGAGATGGTGGAATTGCTTAAGAAATGGAAAGAACAAACAAAGGCCAACTGCAATCTGGTATTTCCCAGCCGCATCTGCAGACCCAACTCTCAGTTTCTAACCCACTGCAAAGCCATCGCTGTGCGTGCTGGCCTGAAGGTGTCGAAAGAAAAAGATTACTTCATTCACAAATTCAGGGCGACGTTCGCAACGATGGCGCTGGACAACAACACGCTGGTGACCGTCCAATTTTATATGGGCCATAAAGACCTCGCGTCTACGCAGCGGTACCTGAAACCGAATCGGTCAAAGGATGCACGTCCGAAGCTGGCGCTGTCGTTCTCGGGTGTCTTTTAGGTGTCTGCTTGTATTGATCCTCACTGAATGAATGTAATCGCTGTTCTCGAAATTTATCCCCGCGTACGCCATAGTTTGCGCAATGAACACCACTACCAGCGTGGTCTTGGTCTCTTTGCTGTTTCTGGCGGTAGTGTCGGTGAGCGTTTCGCTGAACGTCCTGCTTAGAGGCAAAATCTATCGCTGGTTGAAGCCAAGGTAACTGAGCGTCTTGACGATGCCCTCACGGCTCAGCCGATCCAGAGCCCAGAACAACAGCAGGTCAAAGTTCCGTTGCGATGCCGCCAGCATCACGGCGTCAAACTGAGGGCGATTGCGCCTTCCAGATCCGGTCACTGTGTCCTTGTACTCAGTGACGATCTCCCAGCTCTGCTTGCTGGCGAAATTCTCGTAGCTGCTCCAGTTGGTTTGCGTTGTCTTGTTTGTCGGTGCTAACGCGGGCGTAAATGGCGACTTTCATTGTTCGACCGTATCATGTAGCGCACGATTGTCAGCACAATTATTTGATGACAATGAGCGCGACAAACACATGACTTACTAACTCATAATCAGCAACGTTTATTGATACAGGGGAGTATCTTTACGGTCGGGACAACTAGTAACTGTGTATCTACTTAATAGAGAGCCGATGGTGGGCGCGTGAGCACTCTATAGAGAAGCGGATGGAGGCGGATCGGATACCGGGTGGGAAAGACGTAGTCGACAGTTTCGCTGGGTGCCGCTGCTAGCGGCGGCTAAGTATCAAGAGTTATCTGAGCGGTTCGCCAAACAGCCCAAAGGCCCCTCCGTTTAAAAAGAGGCCTCGCCGTTATCTTCCATAGCCTACCTAGTCGTGATCGTGCTCATCCCAATCGTGTTCCTTGTGCCAGCGACGCTCGTGTTCCTCCCACCACTGATGCCGCTCACGCCAACAATGCTCCCGCGCATTATGCAATTCGCGACGCTCGTGATTTGCCTGTCTACTGTGGCGCCCGTGTCTCTGGATTGCCTCGTGGAGTTCGTGGTCTGCATGAGCGACTCGGCGCTGACATTCGTCGAGGTCTTCTGCCTGAAGGCGCGGCACTACGGCGGAAAGTAGAACCGCTGCGAGAACGACTAGCGAGAGAAGAGACGTTCTGACAGTTTTCATTAACGGCCTCCGATCGTTGTCCTAACGATGCGATTCCTAAGATGCTGCAGATCGGCTAGGGGGTTTTGCGTACGGTAGCTATTTCGCAAGCAACCTTTCAGCGGGCCAATTTATGAGGATGGGTTCCAGCCCTGCTACAATCGCGTGCCGAGGACTATGCCAAACTTGTCTTCATTAGTGAAGCAGTTGCGGAAGGAACGTGATCGTGTCGAGAAGTAGTTGTCTGGTTTGAATGCAGCGCTTACGGCACTTGCTGGCCTGTACGGTGGCAAGCCGAGTCGTAAACGGCGGAAGATGTCGGCAAAAGGTCGCGCCAAGATAGCTGCCGCTCAGCGACGACGTTGGGCGAAGTTCAGGGCTGCGAAGAAGTAAGGTGGGAAACCTCTAAGTCTCTGATGCAATCTCAATTGACGCGAGTCCATAGGTAAGATGACATGTCCCAAACAGCTGAGAGCGTCAGAGTAGCGCCACGTCAAGTCAGGAAATTTCTTGCCCAGATTGCCATTGCCTTTACAGCCTATGTTGTTGCAGGCAAGCTTGGCCAAGCGACCTCCAGTATCAGGAGCAGTAACCTCGGGCCTGTATGGCCTGCATACGGGGTCGCCCTTGCTGCGTTCTTACTTTATGGCAATCGCGTTTGGGTCGGGATCGCAGCCGCCGCTTTTCTTGTTGCATTCTTGAGTCCGGTTTCTGCGGTGGCCGCAGTCGGTCAAGCGACCGGAGCCACCCTCGCAGCACTGATCGGTGCTTTCCTCCTCTACCGCATTGCTAAGTTCCGCCCTTCGTTGTCGCGTTTGCGCGATGCGCTTGCGCTGATTGTGTTGGGTGCGTTTGGCAGCGCCATTGTGAGCGCGTCAATCGGGGTGTCCGTCTTGTACGCAACTCATGCGCAGGCATATTACGGACTCGGTTCCGCTTGGCTGATCTATTGGCTTGGAGACAGCACGGGGGTGCTGTTGGTAACGCCCCTCGTGTTGACGTTCCCTACTCTCCTGAGAATTCGCCCTCGGGTTCGCGTCGCAGAACTGACTGCGCTCCTACTACTTCTCACGGTGGCGTGCTTCATCATCTTTGCCGACCTGCCTCTTATCCCGCTTAAGCTGCATGTCTTCCCTTTCGCAGTACTCCCATTCGTAATCTGGGGAGCCATCCGTTTTGGAGTGAGCGGAGCCACGCTGGCGACTCTCATAATCGCCACCATAGCTACTATCGAAACCGCATTGGGCTCCGGGCCTTTTGCGCAAAACGGGCCATTCACCAACGCCGTTATGTTGGATTCCTTTTTTGCGGTGCTTTCAGTTTCGGGGATAACATTGGCGGCGGTAATCGCCGAAAGGGAAGAACTCCTGCGTCAACAAGCAATGATGGAGACGCGGCTACAGGGCGAAGAAGCGGTGCGGGAGAGCGAGGACAAACTCCGACTGCTTCTCGACTCCACCGCCGAAGCCATTTATGGGATTGATCTCGAACACCGATGCACATTCTGCAACCCTGCGTGCCTCCGCATGTTGGGATACGAACACAGTGACGAATTGCTCGGCAAGAATATGCATAATGTGTTGCATCGCAGTCGTGCGGATGGGACGTCGTTCCCCATAGAGGAGTGTCGAGTTCATCGGGAAACACTATCCGGGGGAGGAGTCCACGCGGAGGACGAGGTGTTTTGGAGGACGAATGGAACAAGTTTTCCGGTTGAATACTGGTCGTATCCGCAGCGGAGAGGGCAGGAGGTTGTGGGAGCCGTGGTCGCGTTTATCGACATCACCGAGCGCAAACTGGCCGAAGTCGCACTCGCAAACGTGAGCCACAGGTTGATTGAGGCACAAGAGCAGGAACGCAACCGGATTGGCAGAGAACTTCACGACGACATCGTTCAGCGGCTCGCTCTGCTGGCCATCAAGCTACAACAACTCCAAAAATCTGCCGAGTTGCCTCCTGAAGTCCGTAGCCATACGGGCGAACTTTGGAAGCAGACCACCGGGATAGCCACTGACATCCAGCACTTGTCGCACGAGTTGCACTCGTCAAAACTTCAATATTTGGGCCTAGCGGCTGCCATGAGAGGCTTCTGCAGAGAGTTCGGTGAGCAGCAAGACGTGCAGATTGACTTTCAAACACACGATTTGCCCAGCCCTTTGTCGGCGGACATTTCTCTGTGCTTCTTCCGAGTACTACAGGAAGCGCTCCATAATTCGGCAAAGCACAGTGGGGCACAGCACTTCGAGGTGCGATTGTGGGGAACTTCGGACGAGCTTCATCTCACAGTTCGTGATTCCGGCGCTGGCTTTGACCTCGAAGGGGCAAAGAAGAGCCGGGGTGTTGGCCTCATCAGCATGGAGGAGCGGATGAGGCTTGTGAAGGGAACACTGTCAATCGACTCGCAACCCAAGCGTGGTACGACGATCCACGCGCGCGTTCCTGTCCGTTCGGAAAGCGATTCCATGCGTGCTGCCGGGTAAAACTCCTAAATGGGAATTAGTCGCCCGTCTCCGGTGCCCAGCCCTTGATGGAGACGGTTGGGAGTTGTCACATCGGCAAGGTCGACTGGAACGGGACGTGCCAATCCAGCACTGACAAAACGCTTGCCCTGACAAACCGCTTCCACGGCAGACAGTAGTTCGCTTCCAGCATGTGTTTTAACAACGTAGCCCCCTGATGCAGGGAAGCGCGTTCCTGCTACGATGAGCGCAAATTGCGGACGCGGTACGATGGGCTGATCATGCGGGAAATTGATAGGCGTTGGTCTGTGGAACGGTGAGCTAGCCAGCCTTGTGCGAACCAAAAACATGGCGTTCGTTCCGAACAGGCTTCCGCATACAGGAATGAGTGACGTGGTAGTCATAGCACACGACGCAGAAAGAATCCCCGCAATACTCCGTACAGCAGTCAGAACAGATCGCAGATCTGCAGTCACCGCACTTCGCCACAGCAGGCTTGCCGCATGGCATCCCAACGTCGCTGCCACTGGAAACGTATTCGATCTGACAGAATTCGTTCATGTCAACGAAATGAATCCTAGCCCACCGTTTCGGTTGCCATCGTAAAATATTTCATGGATCTTCTCAAGACGCTGAGCAAACCTGCCGCATGGGGAGTGGATGGACAAGCGCATTCCTTTGTTTCAGTGCGGCTATTGGCTATTGGATCGCTGGGGAGCGCGGGAGGGCAATGGTCTGGGTTGCACTTGGCGCGGTGGAAGTGGCGGCTATTGTTTTGTAGCCGAAATTCATTTGCCGCACGGCCTACCTACGTCGGTTGCAAAAATAAGCAGTCTCGATGCAACCCGAAAAAGCCGACTGCATCGTAGGCTCCAAGGCAGCCCATGGCGAAGACGATTCTAATCGTCGATGACAACGCGTATGTCCGTCAGAT
>Ga0207693_10000508_pt1 | contig 35103 bp, 26 predicted proteins | sample LARL81metaG_FD_184347 | JGI IMG/M metagenome (GOLD analysis project Ga0207693, IMG submission 184347) | Corn, switchgrass and miscanthus rhizosphere microbial communities from Kellogg Biological Station, Michigan, USA - LAR L8-1 metaG... | ecosystem: Host-associated > Plants > Roots >... | reverse complement strand
TTCCAGTGGGTGCGGGTGGTGAGGATCACGGGGCCGGGTTCGTAAAGATCCCATTCGCGTTCATCGCGCCGGCGATTGGTGACGCCGCGGCTATGAGCGCACCAGCGATGCCGCACTACTTCTAGATGGAAGGTCGGAGACCCACCTAGATCGGCTTCGAAGGTCAAGGTCTCCTTCTGTTTGTGCCAGCAACTGATGAGCCACTGGATGGGCAACGCGCGCGGACGGAACTTCATGGTTACCTGGGCGTTTTCGAAACTACGGGAAGGAAATTGCAGGCGCGCTCGCAGACGGTAACTACCAAACCAGCGCGAATCGAGGATGCGTCCTTTACCGGCGCAGGCTGACTGCACCCAGCGCAGCGCTTCGGTGCCTTTGCGGCGGTTGTAGGCGGCAAACAAAAAATACCAGATGCCGAGAGCGGCAACCGCCACGACGACGTCGATGACTAGAAGGCGTCCCACCACGTCTTCACTCAGTCCTCTGATGCCGATGGTACGTCCGAGGTTGCGACCGGGGCAAGGGCCAATAGCCTCCAAGAAGCAATTTTCTTGTAAAGAGGGTAGAGGAAGCTGTGGAAAACTTACCGGGTCCGGTTCGGACGGTGGGTCCGGCCGGAGTCTTGGGCCGCTACAATGTCGCCGTGGCCTTCGTCATCCGCGACTTCAAATCAGAGGACTTTGAGACTCTTTGGCGCATGGATCAGGCATGTTTCCCGCCGGGGATCGCCTACTCCAAACAGGAACTGAAGTCTTACGTTCGACTACCCGAGGCCTTCACGCTGGTTGCCACCGACTCCGAGGATCGCGAGATTGCTGGATTCATCGTGGTGCACCAGAATCTGGTTGGACACGTCATCACAATCGATGTGAGTCCGCAGGCCCGCCGCTCGGGAGTGGGGTCTTTGCTGCTGCAGACCGGAGAGAATCGCTTGTGGGCTGCAGGAGCTCGCGCTGTGGGGCTGGAGACCGCGGTCGATAACCTGGCGGCCCTTTCGTTCTACAAGCGGCACGGGTATAGCGTGATTCGCACCTGGCCGCGTTACTATTCCAACGGTGTGGATGCGCTGGTCTTGAAAAAGGCATTGCAGGGAAAAATGAGATGAAAGTTGCGATCCAAGGAGAACTGGGATCATTTAGCCACGAAGCGGCGGAGAAGATGCTGCCGCGCTGTAGGGTGGTGCCGTGTGTGCGGTCGGTGGAGGTGTTTGATCGGATCGACAAGGGATCGGTAGGAGCGGCCGTGATTCCGATCGAGAATACCTTAGCCGGAACCGTGGCCGAGCATGCCGATCTTATGCTGACGAGAGATGTCTTCATCCAAGCGGAGTACATGCTGCGCATCGTGCACAATGTGATCGCAATGCCAGGGGTGAGGATAAATGCATTGCGGCGGGTTCTTTCGCATCCGGTAGCGCTCGACCAGTGTCGCGACTTTTTCCGCCAACATCCGAAAATTGAGGCGGTACCGTTCTATGACACGGCCGGTAGCGTAAAACATGTGATCGCGAGCCAGTTGTCGGATGCCGCGGGAATCGCGGGTCGGAAAGCGGCGAGCGAATATTCCGGAAAGATCCTGCAATCGGGTATCGAGGACGACAAAAGCAACTTCACGCGCTTTTTCCTGATTCGCAAACTGGACCTGGGCGCGGGCAAGAAGAAGGGAAGTGGCTACCATCGCCTGATACCGAAGCGGGCGAACAAGACTTCGATCGTGTTCCAGGTCAAGAACACGCCCGGCGCTCTGTTCAAGTCGCTGAGCGTGTTTGCGCTAAGAGATATCAGCTTGAGCAAGATTGAGTCCCGACCGATGCGGGGACGGCCCTGGGAGTATGTCTTTTACGTGGACTTTTTGCGAGGCGACGATGATGCTGCGCGGAATGCGTTGCGACACCTCGAAGAAGTTGCTGAGTTTGTGAAGGTGTTAGGGATCTATCCAAAGGTTTGAACGGCGGCGAACCTTTTTGACAAGGCTGACGTCAAAGCACACAGATCTTCGTTCAATTTCCAGCGAGCTAGGAGAGACTTATGGCTGAATCGGCCGCGACACGTCGAGACTTTCTCCGTCGAACTTCGATTGGCAGCGCTGCTTTGGTCATGCCGGTCTTGGCTGTAGCTCAAGAGAAAGCTGCTCCTGATAAGGACAAGCCCAAGGGGGACGAAGGCATTTCTCCCGCAGAAGATTTGATGCGGGAGCATGGAGTTCTCAATCGGATCCTGCTGATCTACGACGAGCACTTGCGAATGATCAACGCGAAGCGGTCGTTTGACGGATCGGTTCTGGTGAGCGCCGCCGATATCATTCGCCATTTTGTGGAGGAATACCACGAGAAGCTGGAGGAAGATTTCCTTTTTCCTAGATTCCGCAAGGCGAATAAATTAGTAAGCCTGGTCGACACCCTGCAGACGCAGCACAAGGCGGGGCGGGAATTGACGGCGAAGGTTCGAGAACTGGCGGCGACCGCGACCCTCAAATATGTGTCGACGGACAGCGAGAAGCTGGCGGATGCGCTTCGGTCCTTTCTGCGTATGTATCGTCCTCATGAGGCTCGGGAAGATACGGTCCTTTTTCCGGCGTTCCGCACCATCGTGTCGGCTCACGAGTACGATGCGCTGGGAGATGACTTCGAAAAGAAGGAAGATGAGTTGTTTGGCGACGAAGGCTTCTTTAAGGTCGTGGACCAGGTATCTCAGTTGGAGAAAAAAATGGGCATCTACGACCTGGCGCAGTTTACTCCAAAATGAAATGAATCGCTCCGCCATCACGTCCCGTCGTGATTCTGCGCACATGCAGCTCAAACCCACACTCCTAGACTGTTTGTGTGGCTGAGGGTGTCACGCCACCAAAGAATCGTTTTGAGGAGGCGGTATGCGTGTGTTTAGAGTTTTGGGCATTTTTCTATGCGTTGTAGCGTTGGGATCCATTGCCTTGGCGGGAGAAAAGAGCATGGGCGTCCGCGACGTGAGCACGGTCACGTTCGTTGCGCCGATGCGAATTGGGGCGGTGGTGCTTCCGGCGGGTGACTACGTCATTCGTCACACAATGGACGGGCAGGAGCACATCATGGTGTTTCAGCGGGCCCGCAGCAAAGAAGAAGTCAAAGTGAAATGCACGCTGGTCCCCTTGGGCGAGAAGGCGCAGCAAAACCAGACAATCTACCAGCTGAATGCGAGCAACGAAAGAGTGCTGCAAGAGCTGATATTCCGCGGTGACACCGCGAAACACGTTTTCTAGAGTTTTTAAGCGTTGACATTCGGCCGATTTGGCGACTAAACCGGAGCGTGCGGCGCTTGCGGCGGGCAGATTCAATGCCGAGCGAGCGCCTTGCGCAATTTAGTTCTTGAAACAACGGCTCCTCCGCGATAGCCTCTGCACCTTAGGCACATTCCACAAATAGCGTAACCAAATAGAATTCAAGACCTTGCAGAATTCTTCGGGGGAGGGTCCTGAAACCTTTCACCGAGGAGTATCATCTAAACTTGAGCGAGTTACACTCAAGGAGAAATATGAGCCAGCAGCCGCCCGCCGAGCGCACTCCTAAGAATAAGGAAATAAACGAGCAAAAGGCTCTTCCGGTGCTTCCGGTAAGGGATACCGTTTTGTTCCCCCATGCCGTTCTACCCCTCACCGTGGGTAGGGAGAGCTCCGTTCAACTGATCAATTCACTTGGCGAAGACAAGACGATTATCGTTGTTGCCCAGCGCGAGGCGCGGGTCGATTCTCCGCAGCCTACCGACCTTTACACGGTCGGGACATCGGCCGTGGTGCACAAGGTCGTAAAGATGCCCAACCAGAGCCTGTTCGTGTTTGCTGAGGGTCTGGAGAGAATCAAACTGGGAGAGTTCACGCAATTAACGCCGTTCATGAACGCCCATTACTCGGCATTACCCGAGGGGACCGCTCCGATCGCGACTTCGGAAATTGAGGCGCTTCAACGCAATGTTCTGACCCTGTTTCAACAGATCGTAGCCGGATCTCCCACACTGTCGGACGAACTCTCGACCGTGGCGATGAACATTGATGAGCCGGGCCGTTTGGTGGACTTTATCGCGTCGTCGTTGCCGTCATTATCCACGCCCGATAAGCAGGACACGCTGGAAACCTTGGATGTCCATGTGCGTCTGGAAAAGATTAATCAGCATCTGGCCAAGGAACTCGAAGTTCAGCAACTGCGCAACAAGATTCAAAGTGAAGTGCAGGACCGCGTGCAGCAGACGCAACGCGAGTATTACCTGCGCGAGCAGATGAAGGCCATTCAAAAGGAGCTGGGTGAGCAGGACGAAGGGCAGCGCGACGTTGAAGATCTGAAAAAGAAGATCGAAGAAGCGGGGATGCCCGACGAAGTTAAGAAAGAAGCGCTCAAGGAATTGGGGCGTCTTTCACGCATGTCGCCGATGGCGGCGGACTATTCGCTGACGCGCAACTATATCGAATGGCTGGCCGTATTGCCCTGGGCTAAGACATCCGGACAGGAAATCGAGATCCCCAAGGCGAAGGAAATCCTGGATACGGACCACTATGACTTGGAGAAAGTCAAAGACCGCATTCTCGACTATCTCTCGGTGCGCCGTCTGAAGCCGAACATGAAGGGCCCGATTCTCTGTTTCGTTGGACCTCCGGGCGTGGGTAAGACCTCGCTCGGTAAGTCGATCGCGCGAGCCCTGGGCCGTAAGTTCGTACGGTTGTCACTGGGCGGCGTACACGATGAAGCCGAAATTCGCGGCCATCGCCGCACGTATATTGGAGCGTTGCCCGGGCAGATTATTCAGGGCATTCGTCGGGCAGAAACGAAGGATCCAGTGTTCATGCTCGATGAAATCGACAAGGTAGGACGAGACTTCCGTGGCGATCCGGCATCGGCGCTGCTCGAAGCGCTCGATCCCGAACAGAACTCGACGTTCCGCGATAACTACTTGGATGTCACGTTCGATTTGTCGAAGGTGCTCTTCATTACAACGGCGAACATGCTTGATCCGATTGCGGAGCCGCTACGGGACCGCATGGAGATCATAGAACTTCAGGGCTACAGCGAGGAAGAGAAGGTCCACATTGCCTTCCGCTACCTGATCCCGCGCCAGATCGATGAAAACGGAATTACCGGTGAGCAGATTGAGTTTCCCGAAGATGCGGTCCGATACGTGATTCGGCACTATACGCGGGAAGCGGGCGTACGCAGTCTCGAACGTACCATCGGCACGATCTGCCGCAAGCAAGCGCGGCGATTGGCTGAGGGTAAGACGGAAAAACTCATCGTCACCAAGGACGTGATCCAGGAATTCCTTGGCGGGATGAAGATTCGCAGCGAAGGCGAAATTGCCGAGCGAACGGAACGGCCGGGCGTCGCAGTCGGTTTAGCATGGACACCGTCGGGCGGCGACGTGTTATTCGTCGAAGCCAACGCGATGAAGGGCAAAGGTGGCTTCACCATGACCGGTCAGATCGGACAGGTCATGCAGGAATCGATGCAGGCCGCCCTGACCTGGGTGAGATCGAATGCGGATCGACTCGGCGTGGCGGAGGATTTCTTCGCCAACCACGATTTGCATATCCATGTTCCGGCCGGGGCGATTCCAAAGGATGGACCTTCGGCGGGTGTGACTATGGCGACGGCCTTGGTTTCGTTGTTGACGAAGCGTCGCATCACTTCGCTATTGGCGATGACCGGAGAGATCACACTGAGCGGCAATGTCCTGCCGGTCGGCGGGATTAAAGAGAAGGTACTGGCGGCCAAGCGCGCCGGAGTGCGAGATGTGATTCTGCCCGCGGAAAACAAAATGAACGTGGACGAGGATCTCACGCCGGAGCAACTGGAGAACCTGACCGTTCATTATGTAAAGACCATCGACGAGGCGTTGAAGGTTTCGCTGCCTCAGGTGGCTGAAGGACCGGCGGCGAAGATACTGTCTACGCCGCCGAAAGATCCGTCGCAGGATTACAACCCAACTCAGCCGGTGAAAGAACCGGAGCCGGTTCACGACAAGGTGTTGACGCAGGCCTGAAGTTGATCAGACTTGTACTTTGTAGTCCCATCCTTTGCACAGCGAAGGATGGGGATTTTTTTGCGTGCTAGAACTGAACGTCACAGAGGTTCTGTTCGGTTCTTGCGAACTGGGGTTAAACTGATCAACGGATGCAAGTGCGAATTTTATTTTTCGGCGTGTTGAAGAACATCGTGGGGAAGTCCGAGGATGTGATCGAACTCTCTGAGGGCGCCTCTGTTCGCGATTTGCTCGTCTGCTATGAATCGAAAATTCCGCAGCTGAAAGCGTCTTTGCCCTCGCTGGCTCTAGCCGTAAACCAACAGTATGTCGGCCCCGATGTGATGTTGAAAGCGGACGACGAGATCGCGTTGCTGCCGCCGGTCAGTGGCGGCGCGCCCGAAGTCGTAGGAGAGCGCCGCTATGGGTCGATCGTGGCCGAGGCGATCGATACAGCAAGGGTTCTTGCCGACATCAAGCGTGGGGAGGATGGTGCGGTCGTGGTTTTTGAGGGAGTGGTTCGCAATCAGACCCGCGGCCGCAAAACACTTTTCCTGAATTACGAAGCCTACGAACAGATGGCTTTGGAACAGATGGGGTCGCTGGCCAATCAGGCTCTAAAACAGTTTCAGGTGCGCGATGTGGCGATTGTCCACCGACTGGGGCGCCTCGAGATCGGAGAGACCAGTGTGTTGATTGTAGTTGCGTCGGCGCATCGCGCGGCGGCTTTTGATGCTTGCCGCTGGCTCATCGACACTCTCAAGCGTACCGTGCCGATTTGGAAGAAGGAACACTTCGAAGATGGGGCAGTCTGGGCGGACGGAGAGCCCTTCCCGGCGGGAATTCCTCGTGCAAATTCTGAGGCTTGAGGCAGCCCAGTCCCGCAGGTCGCATCTAACGGAACGGCCAGTTCGCGCCGACCGGATCCTGACAAGATAAATCCGCAAGCTACGCCGGTGCGGCTCAAACGAGGTATCTTGCGTTCGGAAAGTTACGAAAAGACGCTGCTGTGGGCAAGTATAATCCGATTCGTCGATGAGAAAACCCGCCACGATTCTGCTCCTGACAGGCTTACTGGCTTCGGTTTGCCTGTGGGCGCAACAGCTTCCGCAGCAAAAAGCTCCCGAGCAACAGAGTCAGCCTAAAGATAGGCCCCCTTCCGACCCCGCAACCACAGTCCGGGTTGATGTGAACCTGGTCAATGTATTCGTCACGGTAACCGACGCGCACGGCGCTCCGATCGGTGGGTTAGTGAAGGAGAACTTCGTTCTCAAGGAAGACGACCACGTGCAGAAGATCGCGGTTTTCGACAAAGAATCGGCCGTGCCGCTGTCGATTGCGCTCGCCATCGACACCAGCTTGAGCACACACCACGATTTGCCACTCGAGCAGTCGTCGGCCAAGCGGTTCGCGCATGCCATCCTGCGGCCGGTAGATGCTCTTTCAGTCTATGGATTTAACGAAATCGTCCATGAATCCACTCCGGGATTCACCTCTAATCTGAAGCGGATCGATGAAGGGATCGATCACATTCGAAGCGGCGCTGCGACAGCACTGTATGACGCCATCTACCTGGTGTCTCGCGCCTTGGACCATCGCAAGGGGCGAAAGGTCATTGTTCTGATCACGGACGGGGGCGACACATACAGCAAAATCGATTACAAGGAAGCCGTGCGCGCTGCGGAAGAGGCGGAGGCTATTGTCTACTCAATCATTATCGTTCCCATTGAAAATAGCGCGGGGCGTGAAACTGGCGGGGAGCACGCTTTGATCCAGCTCTCGGACGACACCGGGGGGAAATACTATTACGCCACGTCTACCACTCAGCTCGACGAGGCCTTCCGGAAGATCAGCGACGAGTTGCGCACGCAGTATCTGCTCGCCTATTACCCCTCGCAGCGCACCTCACTCTCCGAGTTCCGCCGGATTGAGGTGACGGTCGCGGGAGTACCAGAGGCGGGAGGTTATCGGGTCCGCCACCGGGCCGGCTACTATACGGTGAAGTCCGACTTCTGAATTCAGCGAACCTACGCAAAACAATTCGGAAGAATAGGTGCGGCCCGAGCGCCAGAACAATTGTCTCGAGCGTTTGTAACTATATGTAAACGCGAGAATTGTCCATTTTCCCGGAACAGGAATACAGAATTTGGAACTCTTAGGCGAGGGATTTCTAACTTCTCAGGAGGTAACAGAGAATTGAAACACTCCAAGTGATTGAAAAAAGTAACAGGTCGAAGTTTTGCATTGCATTGTGAGGCGCGGTCGGAAAATTGCTGTAATTGCGTTCAAGAAAAACCATTTTGTGGGGAAGTCGTAAGTTTAGCCCAAAATTTGATTCGATCCGACATCGGGTGTTCCGTTTGGCGGCGGACAGCGATCATCCACTCCGCGTGGGAGCGGAGGCGATTTGTAAAGATTCTTCAAAAGGAAGGTGAACTGTGTTGAACGTGCAAACTCCTCGTTTGTTCACACGACTTGTGCTGTTTACGCTGCTATTGGCATTTGCCCTGATTTTCTCGATTGGGGCTACTGCTCAGACGACGGTTTCCCAAGGAAGTATTCAGGGAACAGTGACCGATGCCTCTGGTGCAGTTGTCGAGGGAGCGAAAGTCACGATCGTCAGCAAGGCGAATGGCCGAGCGATCACGACCTCCACCACGAGTTCGGGTACTTACAACTCCGGTGGATTGATTCCGGGGGACTATGTCGTGCGGGTCGAGGCGAAGGGGTTTAAGACCTCCGAAGTTCCCGTTGTCGTGCAAGTAACGGTGACCGCCTCGGGCAACGTGAAGCTTGAGGTCGGTCAGGGAAATGAGGTGGTTGAAGTGCAGGCGTCGTCGAACGCCATTAACACAGAGCAGGCGACGGTTCAGGGCGTACTTACGGCAGACCAGATCGACAAACTTCCGGTCGACGGCCGCAACTTTATGGACTTGGCCCAACTTGAGCCAGGCGTCCAAATTCAGGATGGCCAGACGTTTGATCCTACCAAAGCGGGATACTCGTCCATTTCAATCAATGGCATGTACGGACGGACGCCACGCATCGAAGTAGACGGCCTCGACATCAGCGACGAAAACGTAGGCACCACTACACAGAATGTGGCCCTGAGCTCGATTCAGGAATTCAACATCAGCCGCTCCAATCTCGATCTTTCGACCGAATTGACGTCTGCCGGTGCGGTCAACGTGGCGACGCGCTCTGGGACAAATGCTCTGCATGGTATGGCGTTTTACGGATTTCGCGATCGCAATGCCTTGATGGCCAATTTCGCCGAGGACGTCTCGGGTTACTACCAGCGAAATAACTTCGGCGGGCGTGTCGGCGGACCCATCGTAAAAGATAAGTTGTTCTTCTTTATCGACGGGGAGCGGATGAAGCAGGATGGCATCGTTCCCGTGGCGGTGTCGTCATTCGCCGGCCTCAATGGGGGCTTTAACTCGCCTTTCCGCGATACGTCGGTAACTGGAAAGTTGGATTGGAACGCTACGAAAGATATTCACGTCTTCTACCGCTTCTCGTACAACTGGAACATCTCGGAGAGCAATTTCGGCTACGACTATTCCGTGTATTCGAACAAGGACAATGCTCCGGCCCAAGCAGTCGGCCTGGATTGGGGTAAGGGCAGTTGGTCGCACAGCTTTCGCTTCGGTTATCTCAAGTTCCACAACCAGATTGCAGGCGCGACTACTTCTTTCAATCCGGTGCCGAGTGGTGAAATCGGAGCATTGGATACGGGCGAAATCATTTCGGGTCCCAATCTTCTGGCTCCTCAGGGAACTCTTCAGACGAACAAGCAGGTCAAGTATGACGGAAGCATGGTGTGGCGTGCGCACATTTTCCGGTTTGGCGTGGGCGTGAACCGGATCCTAGGTGGAGGATTCGCTAGTTTCTTCGGCCTGGCACCGTTGGACTACACTCTATCGAATTCAAATCCGAATGTCCCTCTGCAGGACAATCTCCTTTACCTCGCTCTTATCGGCAACGGCCAGGGCTTCTTCACGGAGAAGCCCGCATTTGGATATCCGGGCGGGGGGCAAGCAGACACGCGCTTTCAGTGGTATGTGGGCGATTCGTGGAAACTCAAACCGAATTTTACTCTCTCGTATGGCTTGCGTTACAACCGCGATACCGGTCGCAGTGACAGCGATCTCGCCCCGACACCGTGCTCTGCAGTGAGTCCTGATCTGTTGGCGGCGGGCTTTCCCGGTTGCACGGGGAATTTGCTCGATATGTGGGGAGCCGGTTTGGGTGATCGGGTCAGGAACCCGAACAACAACTACGGGCCTCAGGTTGGGTTCGCATGGGATCCGTCGAAGAACGGTAAGACCGTCATTCGTGGCGGCGCCGGCCTGTATTACGAGAACTATATCTTCAACAACACTCTGTTTGACCGCCCGAACAAGTTGGCTCAGGGATTGTTTTTCGGACTTGGTCAGTTGAACTGTACTGGTCAGCCGCCTCTTCCTTTTGGCAGTGTCTCCTTCACTCTCGCGCCAAATAACACGGTCAATTCCGTTGACGGGGTGGACTTGGCTACGGGAGTTTGCCAACAGCCGCTCTCGGTGGCCGGACCACTCGTTGCCGATTTGCAGACGGAATACCAAGGCGCAGTAAAAGCTTTGGGACCGCAGGCCAATGGGAATTTCGTAGGCAACGATATGACGCTTAACACGCGCGTTGTAGGCCCGGCTTTTGATCCCAATTTCCGTACTGCGCGCTCGTACCAGATGAACATCGGTCTCCAGCGCCAAATCGCGAAAGGCGTGCTGACTGTGGACTATGTTCGCAATGTGAGCCTCCACTTCATGGAGGGGGTCGACGTCAACCACGTCGGCGACTCGCGTTACCTGAATAAGAATGCCGCGGCATACGCGATTGCTACGACATTGGCAAACTGCGGAGCAACCTCGATCGCGCAATCGTACTCGGCTAACTGTAAAACCGATCCATCGACCGGCAAAGATGACGGAGGGACTTGGGTGCCCCGACCCCTCACAATCGATGATTACGCCGCTAATGGACTCGACTCGGGCTTTGCCTTATCGAGTTCCTTCGGTGCCACTGGTAGTCCAGCATCATTTTTTGGAAAGTCGACGGATCACTTTGCAGCTTTTGCTGGCGTCAATCCAAACTTGGGAGTTGGCGAATTCAACATGCCGATCGGTCGCTCTGTCTACAACGGACTGCAAAGCTCGTACAAGCAGCAACTTCGAGATCCATTTCGTGGCGTGAACTCGATGGACTTGACCATCTCCTATACCTATTCAAGGTTCCAAGGAACTGGCGGGAATGACCAGAACTTCAGCCCGCTGGCTTTAGATTTCAGAGATCCGACGGGGTTCTTTGGTCCTACCGCACTGGACCGCACAAATCAGTTCAAATTCGGGGTTACCTTCAATGTGGCGCATCGTGGCCCGCAATTCAGCGTAATAGGCAACTTTGCATCCGCACCGCCAACCACGATGACGGTTGTTTCTCCTGGCGGGCCACAGGGAACTGGTGAAATCTTCCGCAGTGACCTTACGGGAGATGGAACCGTGGGAGACATCTTCCCAGCACACGGTGGAATTGCCGGGCAGCCGGGACAATTCCAACGTTCGGTGAGCGCCGGAAATATTGGCCAAGCCATCAGCAATTGGAATACGAACCAAGCAGGGGAAGTAACGCCAGCGGGTCAGGCCCTGATCGACGGCGGTTTCATGACTCTTTCAGATCTCCAGGCGTTGGGAGGAGTCAAGCAGGTTCTTGCCAGTCCGCCGGCAGACCAAGCCGGCAACAGCATGTACAAAGAAGTAAGCATGGTTCTCAGCTGGCCGATCAAGTTCAAGGAGCGCTTCACGATCGAGCCATCCATTAGTGCTTTCAATGTGTTCAACTTCGCTAACTTCGGCCTGCTAACCGGAGGTCTCACGACAGTTGAAGGCGCCGGGGGTAGCGTCACCGGCACCTTGAATTCACACACCCTTCCGTCTGGGGATCTGAACTCGGTGCGAACCGGTACCGGCTCAGGAGTCTTCGCTGTCGGAGCTTCGCGGCAGGTGGAGTTTGGCTTGAAGCTGACGTTCTAAAATGACAACGTGCAGTATCTACCCCACCGGTCCTTTGGGCCGGTGGGTTTTTTCTTTGGCGCAGGACATCACTTTCGCAGCGGTTTGATCGGGCCTGCGGGTCGCCAGTGCTAAACTGAAACGTTCTATGGGGATTGGCAATCGATTTCTAGGGTCGTTCTTGCTGATAACCCTCTCGTCGACCTTCGCGACATCGAAACCTGCAGCACCAGCAAATATCATCCTGATTACCATTGACACCGCTCGTGCTGACCGCATGGGATTCTTGGGCTCCACGCTCTGGCTGACACCCAATCTGGATGTTCTCGCTCGCCAGGGCACCGTTTTCACGAGGGCGTATGCGCACGTTCCCTTGACGACTCCATCGCACGCAACGATTCTGTCGGGAACTTATCCTCAATTCAATCAGTTGGGCGATTTAGGTACCGCGTTATCGAGTGAACTGCCGAGTCTGCCTGACGTCCTGCGTCAGCACGGATACGAAACAGCCGCTTTCGTGGGATCGCAGGTGCTTGATCCCAAGAGCGCGGCGGCTCCGGGTTTTGCCCGAGGTTTCGATACCTACGATGCGGGCTTCCACAGCCGCCGTGAGGGTGAGGATCGATATGCCAGTGAAGAGAGGCGCGCAGCCACCGTCGTCGACCATGCCTTGGCGTGGTTGAAACGACAACCTCGGAAACCTGTTTTCTTGTGGGTCCATCTATATGATCCTCACGATCCCTATGATCCCCCTGAGCCGTTCAAGTCGAAATACGCAGCGGCAGCTTATGACGGTGAGATCGCATACGTCGATTCGGCGCTGGGCACGCTGTTTGAGGGACTGCGGACTGCTGGTTTGTACGACACGTCCATCATCGCTGTTGCGGCCGACCACGGGGAGGCGTTCGGAGAGCATGACGAAGAGAGCCATGGGTTCTTCCTGTATGACGAAACCGTTCACGTTCCACTTCTGATTAAGCTGCCGGCGGGGCGAGCACCAACCGCGCGGGTCAGCAAGCGCGCAGGACTCGTCGATGTGGCGCCGACACTCTTGAGCGCCGCAGGGGTTGCGGTTCCAAGTCGAATGCAGGGCGAGTCACTGCTTCCATCTATGACCAGCGAGAAGAACAATCTTGTGAATCGAGGGAGCCTGGAGCGGCCTTTGTATGCCGAGACGGATTACCCGCAGCGTGCGTTTGGATGGAGTTGGCTGCGGTCCTTGCGCGCGGGTAAGTATTTGTATATCGACGCTCCGCGCCGCGAGCTTTACGATGAGTCAACCGATCCAAAGGCGCTTCACAATCTCGCCGAGGCCTCTCCGGCGCTAGCGGATACGCTGCAAGCGCAGCTCGATGAATTCCGCCGCAAGACCAGCGAGGGATCTGTTTCCGAACAATCAGGGATTTCGCCTGAGCAGGCCGAGAAACTGCAGGCATTGGGCTACATCACTTCGGGGTCGAGTTCCTCAGACGACGAAAAGACAAAGAGGGGGCCGGATCCTAAAGACAAAATCAAGACTGCAAACCTGCTGCACCGAGCGTTGCTTGCGGTGGACGAAGAGCGATTTTCAGACGCTGTCCCACAGCTAGAGGAAGTCCTGAAGGAACAGCCTGACCTGGCGTTGGCGAATTTAGATCTGGGCAGGGCTTTCAATGGACTGGACAAGTATGCGCAAGCCTTGCCATGGCTTCAGAAAGCGGTGGAATTAAATCCGCAATCGGGCAGGGCGCATTTCGAACTCGGGGTCGCGCTGGGCGAAACCGGGGACTGGGCGGGATCGGTCGTGCAGCTCGAGAGCGCGGTATCGAAGGCTCCGGATTCCGACGACCTGCATTTTTATCTCGCGATGGCCTATGACAAGCTTGGCCGCGCGACCGACGCGGAAAAGAGTTTCCGCATAGCTCTGCGCATCAACCCTGATCACTACAGGGCGAACCTGTTCCTCGGCCGGTTACTGGGCATGCAGAACAATCCCTCTGCCGCGCTGCCATTTCTCCAGAAAGCGGTTACTTTGCAGCCGCAATCGCCGGATGCGCACAAATTTCTCGCGAATGTTTATATCGAATTGGGGCAACTACAGAACGCACGCCAGGAGCAAGCCCAAGCGGATCGTCTGGGAAATTCGGACAAGCCATAGGCTTTTCTTCGGCCCGGATCTCAAGGAGCTAGCTCGCCCCGGAGGTGTTTGGAGAGTTTTTCGATCTGCTTGAGTTTTTCAATGACGTCCTTTGGCAGCATGCCTTTGCGCACGCTGGCTACATCGGCAGGAATAGTTTGCGCGGTGCGAGCGAGATCATCTGCTTCCTTCTGCAATTGCTCGAGATCAACCCGTCGCGCCGCTGTGGTCGGAGTTGCCTTGTCCGGGGCCTTGGAATCCATTGATTCTGGCGGCGTAGGAAAGTGATTTCGGGTTTGCGGGATCGCCGTGCTGACAAAAAGTCCGAGTACGATAGGAAGTAACAAACCAGTTTTCTTCACTATGCTCCTCCTGGTGGGAGAGCGAGATTCCAGAGAATTGTACGCCGAACGTAAGGTCGCATCCTGAGCGTGAGGATCGTTGCGTTCGGGCTTTGTGTACAATGTTTGCATGTCTTTTCGCGCTCCACAAGGGAATCCCAATGCCGCCAAACGCGGCCGGACGCCTCCTCCGGAAGATACCTTCGAAGAAGCAGGTTTTTTGAAGGCTCTTGGCGAAAGGCAGAATCCAGTCTCGGTCAAACTGATGGACGGCCAAATCGTCCAGGGATGGATCGAGTACTACGATAAGAACATGGTGCGACTGACGCGTGAGGGCGCGCCCAATCTGTTCATCTTCAAGCACGAGATCATGTACATCGCGGAAGAGAGCGGAAAGCGGAAGTAGACGCTCCCAGTTGAAGCGAACTAGGTTAAGGTCCCTTCGCGCCCGGCTCATTTCGGTGAGCGCCTGAAGCCGAACTCGTTTTCTCGCATGCTAGACTCAACACTTTATGATGCTTTCCCGACGATTCTTATGGATTCTGTGGGTGACGATTGTTTGCTGGGCGCCCCTGGTCCAGGCGGAGACGGCAAAGCCTACGAATGTAATTCTCATAACCCTGGACACGACGCGGACAGACCGCATGGGCTTTCTGGGTTCTCATCTCGGACTCACACCAAACCTGGATGAATTTGCGCGCCAGGCGATAGTGTTTTCCAGAGCCTATGCGCACGTGCCTTTGACCACTCCCTCGCATGCGACCATCCTTACCGGCACTTATCCCCAGTTCAACCACTTGGGTGATTTAGGCACTCCTCTGGCCAAGGACCTGCCTTACCTGCCAGACCTGTTCCGCTCTCGTGGATATGCCACCGTTGCGGTTGTCGGATCGCAGGTGCTTGATCCGCACGCCGCGGGTGCCCCCGGATTCGAACGGGGATTTAACACCTACGATGCATCGTTTCATCGCAGGCGGGAAGGGGAAGATCGGTACGCCAGCGAGGAAAGACGAGCAGCCACAGTTGTGAGTCATGCTCTGACATGGCTGAAAAAGCAGCCGCGCAGTCCGTTTTTCCTATGGGTTCATTTTTACGATCCGCATGATCCCTATGATCCCCCCGAGCCGTTCAAGTCCAAATATGCGAGTGCGCCATACGACGGTGAAATCGCATATATGGATTCGGCGTTGGGCAAGCTATTCGCGGGATTGAAGACTTTGGGTCTATACGACTCACCGGTGATCGCCATCGTCGCAGACCATGGCGAAGCTCTCGGTGAGCATGGGGAAGAAGGTCACGGATTCTTCCTGTACGACGAAACCATCCACGTGCCCCTGATGATCAGGATGCCGATGGGTCGCAGTGCCAGATCGCAAGTCAACACGCCGGTTGGGCTGGTGGACATAGCTCCAACCTTGTTGCAAGCGACGGGCGAGCTAGTGCCGGGAAAGATGCAAGGAAAGTCACTGCTTCCCCTCATGAGGAGCGACTGTGCGAGCGGAGAAGTCGCTGTCAACGATGAAATCTATGCAGAGACGAATTATCCAACCAGCGCATTTGGCTGGAGTTGGCTGCGCTCGCTGCGCACCGGGAAATATCTGTACGTCGACGCGCCACATCGGGAACTCTACGATCAGTCCGCGGACCCAAAGGCTCTCCATAATCTAGCGGACTCGCGCGCCGGTGTAGCCGATACTGTGCAGGCGCAATTAGATGAGTTCCGCAAGAAGACCAGCCGTTTGGACAGTACCAAGCCGGCGCAACTTACGCCTCAGGTCGCAGAGAAATTGCAAGCGCTCGGCTATGTAACCTCTGCCTCGAATGCGACGGGTGATTCAGGAAAGCAAAGAGGAGTGGATCCCAAGGACAGAATCGAAGTGGCGAATTTGCTCCACCACTCGCTTCTCGCGGTGGACGATGGACAATACCAGTCCGCCCTTTCGCAACTCGAGCGCGTGTTGAAAGTAGAGCCAAGTCTGGCCCTCGCAAACCAGCAGTTGGGAAAAGCGCTCAATGGCCTGGAGAGATATTCTGAAGCGATTCCGTGGCTGGAGAAGGCTGTGGAGTTGAATCCGCAATCGGGGACAGCCCATTTTGAGCTGGGTGCGGCGCTCGGTGCTACCGGGGATTGGGCCGGCTCAGCCACACAACTTGAGGCCGCTGTGGCGCACGCTCCTGAATCGGAGGACCTCCATTTTTTTCTCGGTTTTGCGTATGACAACCTTGGACGGATGCCCGATGCGGAAAAGTCTTACCGCGAGACCTTGAAGATCAATCCGAACCACTTTAAAGCTAATCTATTCCTGGGAAGACTCCTGGGAATGCAAGACAAGTCCCCTGCGGCGCTGCCGTATTTGCAGAAGGCGGCTAAACTACAGCCTCTGTCGCCCAACGCTCATGCGTTCCTGGCCAACGTGTATGGTGACCTGGGACAGACTGAAAATGCGCGTCGAGAGCAAGCCGAAGCGCAGCGACTGGGAACGCCTCATCCGTGAGCGACGATAGAGTTGCCGACGTGGTAAGGCAGATCCAAGCTTTAGGTTCGATTACTAACCTTCATGGGTCGACATCTTGATCATGTCTAAATCTACTCATACCGATTCCTTCCTGCCTGTAATGTCTGCCATCGCACGCGAAGCGGGCGCGCTCCTGCTGCCTTATTTTCACCGTGGGTTGAAGATCGAATACAAAGGTGACGCCGATCTGGTGACAGCCGCCGATCGTGCGTCTGAGGTGCTGATTCGGGAGCGTATTCGCCAACAATTTCCATCGCATGATGTGTTGGGGGAAGAGCAGGGGCTCAGCGATCAGGGCGGTGACTATCGATGGTATGTCGATCCGCTTGATGGTACGACCAACTTTGCGCATGGATATCCAGTGTTCTGCGTGTCGATGGCGCTGGAGCATCGGGGAGACGATCAGTCACGGCGCATTGCAGGGGTCGTGTACGATCCCACGCGCGACGAATTGTTTACAGCCGAACTCGGAAAAGGCGCGCACCTGAACGGGGCGCCGATTCACGTGTCAAAAGCGGCGCAGTTGAAGGAATGCCTGGTGGCGACCGGATTTCCCAGTCACAAACGGCACAAAAACCCGAATATCCACTTCTACCACCAGATCACCTTGCGTACTCACGGCGTTCGGCGTGCAGGATCGGCGGCGCTTGATCTGTGCAATGTGGCTAGCGGGAGATTCGATGGATTCTGGGAATTCAATCTCAATCCGTGGGATACAGCCGCGGGCGCGCTCATTGTGGAAGAGGCCGGCGGAAAGGTTAGCCGGTTCGATGGCTCTGCATTCGAGCTTGACAGCCGCGAGACGCTCGCATCGAATGGGCTGGTGCATGATGCGTTGCTGCGCGAGTTTAAGGAAATCTTTGCGGGGAGAGGCCTCGACCCGCTGCCGGATCCCGGCGAATACCAGCGGTAATCGACTATTGTGTTGCTCGAGCCATGCAGGCGTGGCACGAGCGAAATGGAACGCTATGAATGCTCACCCTAAGCTTTTAGGTGTGGTGACACTGCTTCTGGTCGCACCCACCGTTACGTTTTGCGGATCTGCGGCCTCGGTTGAGAAGCCCAACGCCGTGTACGTGCAATCCTTCGAGAAATGGAAGGCGGAGCAGACGGCGGACTTGAAAGAGAGTTGGCTGTCGCTTGTCGGATTGTTCTGGCTCAAGCCTGGTACGAACTCGTTCGGCGGCGACCCAAGCAACGCGATCGTGTTTCCGAAGGGACCGGCGCATGCGGGTCAGTTCGTCCTTAACGGAAAAGAAGTAACGCTGAAGCTGCAGCCACAATCCCACGCCACCATTGCCGGGAAGTCAGTGATCGTAGCCAAGCTTGAACCAGACTCCTCTAAGAACGTCACGCGCGTCGAGATGGGGACGCTGCGCTTTCACATTATTGTGCGCGGCGAGCATGTGGGAGTTCGCGTGCGCGATACGGACAGTGAGTCAGCGCGGAGTTTCAAAGGAATGATGTTTTTTCCGCTCGATATGAATTACTGCATAACCGCCGCATGGCTTCCCTCCGATGGCAGGAAGACGGTCGAAGTTCCCAACGCGCTGGGAGAAGTCACCTCGAATCCATCGCCGGGAACTGCTGTGTTCAAGCTGAATGGCCAGGAATTACGACTGACCGCAATTGGCGGCGATAGCAAGACTGGCCTGTTCTTCGTGTTCAACGATCTAACCTTGAAGAGTGATACCTATCCGGGAGGCCGTTTTCTCGACACGGGGCCAATCGTTGATGGACACGTCGTCCTTGACTTCAACCGCGCCTACAATCCCCCATGTGCGGTGACGCCTTATGCTACATGTCCGCTAGCGCCGAAGGAAAACCGGCTCGCGATTGCGATTGCTGCTGGGGAGAAGTTCGACAAGGCTGCGCATGCCCACCACTAGGGCCTTTTGAAGGATAGTGCTTCGACAAGCATGCGCCATACGGGCGTTCCTGCCTTGTTACAATGAATCTGTGGGAAGCCGTCCCGCTCCGCTTCGGACGCTTTCAATTTCAATAGATTCCAGGTTCACCGTGATTAATTCACTATTGGAACGCAAGATCGAAAAGAGGCCGGACAAAGTTCGGCTGCAGGGACGCATTCTCTTTCTTACCGAAGATCCGGAGCTCATTAAACGGCAACTCGCGGGCGAAGACCTGCCTTGGGATACCAGGAATCCGGCGAAGAATCCCAAACTGCGCGACGACATTTCGACCGACGAGATTACTCCGGCGCACTACTGCTTTTATTTTGACGAAACGCTGGGCGAGATTCCCTACCTTGGCTTGAAGTGCGGCACCGTGACTCCGATCGGACGCGGTGACGTGAAGCGTGGTGGATTCGTTTGCGCGGTCAGCGGCAAGCGCCGTGGCAAAGGATCGAGCCGCGAGCAGTCTCCGTACGCTGAGATGTGCGCGGGAATTCGCGTGGTGATCGCCGAGAACATCGAACGCATCTACAAACAGAATTGCCAAAACCTGGGAGTGTTGACGTCGACTAACTTTGCGCTGATCGACCGCATCCGGGGCGGGAAAGAGATTGCCCTGAGCGAATTCACTGCGGGGGAAGATGAGATCACGCGGCAGGTGATCGAGTATGGCGGGCTTTTTCCTTTCAATGTGGCGCGGATGCAGGGGAAGGTTTTTCTACCGCCGATTCAACATACCTCTGAGCTCAAGATGCACGGCCAGATACGCACGTATCGCACCTCGCCAATGACTTTGGCGGAGAAGATCTTTGCGCGGCACATGATCAATGAGAAGGGGGAAGTCGGCGTTCCTTCCGTGAAGCCAGGCGACACGGGCTTCGCGCGCGCCGATCTACGCTTCAGCCATGAGTACGTTACGCCCATGGCTTCGATTTTCTTCGAACGGTATGTGGGCAAGGATGCGAAAGTCAACGATCCATCGAGCATCCTGTTCTTCCGCGATCATCTTACATTTCTCGACGAGGTGATTTCTGAGGAAAAGAAGAAGTTGGGTCTGCTCGATTTAGCGACGCAACTCAAGCTCAAGCAAGGGGATTTTGCCAAGAAGCAGGGAATTCGCCTGCATGGTGAACTGACCGACCGCAAGGGTTCCGAAGGGATTTGCCATTCCATTGTGCTGGAAAGCTACGCGTTGCCCGGACAGCTGAATATTGGCTCGGATTCGCACACGCCGCACGTGGGAGCGATTGGGTGCGTGGCATTTGGGATCGGCACAACGGACGTCTTCAATTCGTGGATCACGAAAGACGTGCGCGTGAAGGTACCGGAGTCGGTGAGGATCGCGGTGCGCGGCAAGAGGCATCCGAATGTAACCGCGAAAGATTTCATCCTGAAAATTCTTAGCCTCGACTACGTACGTAGCGGAAAGGCGCTAGCCAAAGTCATGGAGTATGCGGGCGAGGCCATCGAAGAGTTGAGCGTCGATGAACGCGCTACCATGACGAACATGGCAGCGGAGATCGGTGGTTTCACCGGCATCGTTGCGCCCGACAAGAAAGCCGTTGATTTCCTGGTAGAACGTCGTGGTATGGAACGCAAGAAAGCCGAGCTGTTGGTTGAAGGCTTATACAGTGATCCGGACGCTCAATACGCGCATGTGATTGCACTCGACGCGGCGGAGATCACGCCGATGGTGGCGACGCCTGGTGATCCCGGGAACGGAAAGTACGTTCGCGAACTGAACACCCCAGTGCCAGTCGAGATCGCCTACGGCGGCACCTGCACTGCAGGTAAGAATGAAGACATGGATATGTACGCAGCCGTACTCGCTGATGCGCTCAAGCAAGGCAAGCACGTGGCGGAGTCAGTGAAGTTCTATATCCAGTTCGGATCGCAGGAGACGCGAGAATATTGCGTGCGGAAGGGGTATCTGGACGTGTTCCAGAAGTCAGGCGCACAGGTCATCGAGCCAAGTTGTGGTGCGTGCATCAATGCCGGGCCCGGCGTCTCCACTCGTCCTGACCAGGTCGTCATCAGCGCGCAGAACCGCAACTTTCCCGGACGCAGCGGCCCCGGTCAGATGTACCTAGCCTCTCCTCTGACGGTCGCGGCCAGCGCGGTAGCCGGGTACATCGTGGAGTACGAGCCAACCGAGAAGAGGGAATTGGTGAGCGCGTAACCTTGTAACTCCTCTGTCCCATCCAACAAGGCAAATCCATTCTTCATGAAGGCGTTGCCTTACGGTCGCTAAGTGGTTGATTTCAGCCATGATGGCTGAAATGAGCCGCTGCCAGTTCAGCAACTTTTGCCTCCCACCAGCGTTCAAATAAGTAGAGACAAGTGGCCCGCAAATGAGACCACTGCCTCTAGAAGATTTCGGGATCCGATGGTTGTCAGGACCCCGAAGCAAGGGGGATCTGAAGATGCGTTATCTAAAATATTTGGCGTTGCTGGCATTGCTGGCGGTACCGCTTGCTTATTCGCAAGCGCAGGTCGCTGTGGGAGTTGGTGTGAACGTCGGCCCACGTTACGCCGACTATGATTCTGCGGGAGGGCCTCCGGTTTGTCCGTATGGATACTATTCCTACTACCCGTATGCCTGTGCGCCGTATGGGTACTACGGCCCACGGTGGTTTGTGGGCGGCGTTTTTATCGGCGCCGGTCCGTGGTATCACTGGCAACATGTTGGATATTGGGGTCACCCGGGCTATTGGAACCGCGGCTACTACGGGCGAGGCTACGGACATGGGTACGTCCGAGGCAACTACGGGCGAGCGTATGCCGGTAATTACGGCCACGGAGGTTCCGTTCATGGCTATGCCGGCGGCGGGTACCGCGGCGGCGGGAACTTCCACGGCGGCGGCCACCGATAGCGCCCCACTCAGGTAGAAGACACGCACCGCTGGCAGGACCTCACTGCCAGCCGTTTTTCTGTGGGCGTCAGTCGGACTACTCGATTGAAGGTTCGATCCCTAAGATGCCGGTGCTGCCTGTCCACGTGCTTTTTCAAGTTCCTTCAGAGGGGGAAAAGACGCTGGTGCCACGAGCGTGCGATCCGGCGGCTGGGACCCCGCCTCGAAACCCGCCGCCAGCAGATGCAAGGCGTCTCCGACAAGAGGCGGCGAAATTACAGTGGCGGCAAGCCGGCCCTGGCGAACCCACTCCTGACCGGAGCGCGGAACGCCGTCACATCCGGTGATGGGTAGGCGCAACCAGGCATCGCGATCGCGCAAATCTGCTAATTCCTCGAAGGCGCGGCGTGCTCCGATCGCCATATCATCATTTTGACAAGCGATCATGCTGACGTTCAGCTGGCGGGATGTGCTCAGCGACAACCACGATTTGACGGCATGGTAGCCGCTATTCTGTGTCCAGTCCCCCTTCAGAGTCTTGATGTCGACGCGGGCTGGTTTGGTCTGAAGCATTCCCTTAGTCCGCCCTTTGGCCACGTCGCGGACCGCGGGGCCTTCAATATAAAGAACGCATCCCTGCTCGCCCAAGAAAGCGGCCATCTGCTGGCCTTGAATCTTGCCAATCGCTTGGTGGTCCGACTGGACCGAGAACACCGGGACCAGGGCATGTTGGCGTAACTGTAAAATGTAGTCCACATCAGAGTTAATGATGCCCCAAGCGATGCCTGCGCCCACAGCGGCTTTGGCGATCTGGGCCATGCCGGTGCCCACCGGTTCGGCCAGGATGGCATCCGGGCGCTTGGAAGGATCCTGGATGAAACTCAAGATCTGCTGGGTTTGCTGGACTGCATCATTATCGGAATATATGACCTGCACGCTGGCCCCAAGCTTGACCGCTGCTGCTTGGGCCGAGGCGGCCTGTTCCAGTTGGTAATCGTTATCTTCTGTCATTAGGGAAACTAGGACCCTAAGTTTGTTCATGGCGGCGCCCTCGACGTTGACGGCACAACGCGTCCGCGATTATTAACTCATGCACATCTAAGGTCGCCCAAATTACTTTAGTGACGCGTCAATCGGCTACTAGCCGCCTCGGAGAGGCAGTAGCAGCCCTCGGCGCTGAGAGCGCCCTGTACCATCCGCCTCAATTCTTGCTAGAATGTCCGGTCACAAAAACTCCGCGGTAGTAAAATAAACACAGAGACTCTCAGGAGACTGACACCTTTATGGCCTACGTGATTGCTGAGCCGTGCATTGGCACCAAAGACACTGCATGTGTGGACGCGTGTCCGGTGGACTGCATTCATCCCAAGAAAGACGAGCCCGCGTACGCGACCGAAGAATTGTTGTATATCGATCCGGTGGAATGCATCGACTGCGGTGCGTGTGTTCCCGTGTGTCCGGTTTCGGCGATTTTCGCTCTTGATGACCTGCCGGAGAAGTGGAACGCCTTCACCGAGCGTAATGCCAAGTACTTCGGCCGATAAGACGTTCCGTTGTTAATTGGTGCTTGGCTTTTCAGCCGGAGCATGGATGAAATTATAGGCGCGCGTCCTTGATGGGTGCGCGCTTTCGTTTTTCCGGTTGTTTGTTGCCAATTTTAGTGTCCCTTGTTGGCGTTGCCCAGGACCTCCGCGTCGACTCCAAGGTGAGTCTTCACCGCGGTGAGGATTTGCAAGTAATCGTGCTTGTCCATGAGCAGGACGAATACCTTGTGTTTGTCCTGGTTGTGATAGTCAATTTCGAGCCAATGGACCTTGGCTTCGGTAAGAGTGACCTTGCGCTCCGTCGTGTACTGGTAGGAGCACTTGTCGATCTGGGCATAGGGAATCGTCACCAAGTCGCCCTTGGACGGGCGTATCTCGACTGCCCGGTTGTTGTCGCTGAATGTGAGCACTGCTTTAACGTGTTTTCCTTTAGAGGTGGGCACACTGACGCGGTGAAACGAGGTCTCGTCGGCGAGGCCGACTGAAGAGACTGCTAAGGTTAAAAGAAGTACTGCGGCAAGGCGGTTCACGATTTTGAAAGTATACCGAAGATAGAAACGGCAGATCGCTTGCAAAATCTGCGCCCCGGAGAGAGCGAGTACCTGACGATGAATAGCGCCTTCGACTGGAATCAACCCTTCACCAACGAATTCCCATGGCACTGAGAGAGTCGGAAGCGATAGTGCTGCGCAGCTATCCGCTCCGCGAGGCCGATCTTCTGGTCACGCTGTTCACTCGCTTGGAGGGCAAGGTACGCGGCGTGGCTCGGTCGGCGAAGAAATCGAAACGACGATTTGGTGGAGCTCTGGAGCCACTGACCTACGTGCGTGCATTTTATGACGTCCGCGAGCGGCAGGATTTGGCGCGGCTGGATTCCTGTGAGGTGTTGGAGTCTCCCATGGCCTCTGAGGTCAGTTATCCGCGAGCCGTGGCCTTGGGGCACATTGCCGAGTTACTCGACGAACTGCTGCCCGACCATGAGGCGAACGATGCCATCTTCCGGTTGACGCTCTCCGTGTTGCATGTCTTAACGGGCCCGAATGTTTGGATGCCGGTCACCTATTTCGAGCTCTGGCTCACGCGACTGGTCGGTTTCCTGCCGGAATTGACCGAGTGCATTGTCTGCGGACGTAACTTGAACGGTAGCCGAGCCTATTTTCACGCGCTTGCCGATGGGCTGATGTGCGTGGACGACAAGCGGTTGGCATCGTCGGAAATATCAGCCGAATCGCGAACCCTGGCCGCGCAAATGTTCCGTGCCCCGGTTGAAACGTTTGCAGCGATGGCATGGCCCAAGTCGCAGGCCGCCGATTTGCGAAAATTCGTGATCCAGATACTGCAGCGTCATCTCGAAAAGAAGCTGGTCACGGCAGGCATGCTGGAGAAGGGTGGATTTTAGTTCAGACGTGTTCATGCGGCGAAAGCCACACAATGCCAAGCCTCCAACCGTTGTCTATAGATGCTAACCCGTCCAATAGCTGACGAGTGCAGCCCCCTTCCATTACAATCGAGAATTAACCTCCTGGGGTCCGATGAAGTAGTAAGCCAGCATCTAGTCTTAGCCCTTAGCTTTCGGACCGAGCGCCGCAAGTTTGCTAGGAGCAGCCGGGAGTGGTCTTCTTCATGAATTCATCCTCGTCCAAATCGCTTACCTTTCAGGAGCTGATCCTGCGCTTGCAGACATTTTGGGCCGAGCGAGGATGCGTGCTGCAACAGCCCTACGACGTCGAGGTCGGAGCAGGCACCATGGCTCCGGAAACGTTTCTGCGCGTCCTGGGGCCGAAGCCTTATAAAGTTGCGTACGTGCAACCGTCGCGGCGTCCGGCGGACGGTCGCTATGGGGAAAATCCCAACCGGTTGTTCAAGCACATGCAACTGCAAGTGATCCTGAAGCCTCCGCCGGAAAATGTGCAGGAGTTATATCTGGAGTCCCTGGCTGCGATCGGGATCGATCTGCGGCAGCATGACATCAAGTTCGAAGAAGATAACTGGGAAGCTCCGACGCTGAGCGCGTGGGGAGTGGGCTGGCAGGTCATGCTCGACGGTCTGGAGATCACACAGTTCACTTATTTCCAGCAGTGCGGCGGGGTGGACCTGTTCCCAATCTCGGCCGAGTTGACGTATGGACTGGAACGCATCGCCGCGTTTCTGCAGGATGTGGACTCGATCTATGACATCGTGTGGGCGCGCGATCCGGGAACGGGCAACCCAGTGAAGTATGGCGATGTCCGCTTGGCGGATGAGTTGCAGTTTTCGGTTTATAACTTCGAGTTGGCCGACGTCGAGAAAGCTTGGGAACACTTCCGCCTTTATGAGGCGGAGTGCAAAGCTCTCATTGAGCGGTGGGGCGCCTCGAAGAAGGATTCGAACGATCTAGATTCAGGATCGGAAAGCAAGGGCCAGATCGCTCGCTTCCCGGTGCTGGGTGCGTACGACCTTTGCCTTAAGTGTTCGCACTTGTTCAACATCCTGGATGCGCGCGGAGCGATTTCGGTGACAGAACGCGTCGGAGTAATCGCGCGCGTTAGGGCATTGGCGGTGGGCATCGCCAAGGCTTGGGTCGATCAGCAGAAAGCCGATGCCCATCCTGGGCCTGAGTCGGAGATGTCTGAGCCTGAACCTGTGGGCCACAAGAAAACGAAGGCGAAAAAAGAGGCGTTGTCACCTGTGGGTTAGTACCGGCAGATTCCCGTTCTGGATCTGCACAGGCGGATTGTGATTTCCGTCACATTCGAAAAACAGTACCATTTGAAACACTGATTGAATTGAAGGCATGCCAGACTTCTTACTAGAAATTGGTTGTGAAGAGATTCCCGCGCGAATGATCGACGCAGCGGCTGAGGAGCTGCGCCAACGCGTCTCAGCCCTGCTGAGCCGAGAACGGTTGTCGGTTGCGGAAGTAACCCATTTCGATACACCTCGGCGGCTGGCGGTCATGGCATTGGATATCGCAGCATCCCAGGCCGATGTCGTCGAACAAGTCAACGGACCTTCGGTCAGCGTCGCTTATAAAGATGGCCAGCCTACTCCGGCCGCGCATGCCTTCGCCAAGAAGGCGGGTGTCGATGTTGCCCAACTGGAAAAGGTCACGACTCCCAAAGGCGAATATCTGGCGGCGAAGGTCACCAAGAAAGGCCGCAACGCTGCCGAGATTCTTGCCGAAGGACTCCCCAAAGAGATCTCCACGATCTACTGGCCCAAGAACATGTACTGGCAAAAGCCGAACGAGCGTTTCGTGCGTCCGGTCCGCTGGTTGGTGGCGATGCTCGATGGAGAGATCATTCCCCTGGAGTTGGACGGCATTCGGGCAGGGAAGGCTTCGCGCGGACATAGGATTTTATCAACCGGCGACGTAACCATATCCCGCGCGGGAGCGGGATATGTGGATGCTCTACGGGCGGCGAAGGTTCTGAGCCGCGCAGAACGCGAACACCAGATTCGCAAGGCTCTCGATGCTGCCACGCGCACGATCTCCGGAGCACGCTGGCGCGAGGACAAACCTCTCCTCGACACAGTCGTGAACCTGACGGAGTTTCCCTCGGCGATTCTGGGCAATTTCGATCCAAAGTTCCTGGCGCTGCCGGAAGAAGTGTTAGTGACCGTGATGCGCGATCACCAGAAATATTTCGCGGTTGAAGATGCCGCCGGCAGACTGGCTCCACATTTCCTGGCGGTGCTGAATACCGATAGCGACCCGCAGGGACTGATCCGTCACGGAAACGAGCGTGTGTTGCGCGCTCGCTTCAACGACGCACGGTTTTTTTGGGAGACGGACCAGAAGAAGTCGCTGCTCGAGCGCTTGGATTCGCTGAAGCACGTCACCTTCCAGAAAGATCTGGGCAGTTACTTCGAGAAGACGCAGCGCGTGCAGCGGCTGTGCAGTTGGTTGAGCGAAATCCTGAAGCACTCCGAGATTGCCGTACGGCCGGGAGTCATCCACAAGGCGGCATGCCTCTCGAAGACGGACTTAACCACAGAATTGGTGAAGGAATTTACGGAGCTGCAGGGAATCGTGGGCGGGTTGTACGCGCGGGTGCAACAGCTGGATCCCTCTTTGCCGGAATCGACGCGCCTTGCCATCGCGGATGCGATCTATGATCACTACAAGCCGGAATCCACCGACGACGATGTTCCCCGATCGATAGAAGGATCGCTGCTATCAATTGGTGACAAAGCTGACACGATTGCGGGGATGTTTGCGCTCGGCCTGGTTCCGAGTGGATCCAAGGATCCATTTGCGTTGCGCCGCCAAGCCAACGCGATTGTGAAGGTTATCGCCGAGAAGAAGTTGCCGTTACGTCTGGGCGACCTCATGCGCGATGCGCGGTCGGGGTACCAGAAATCTGAGGCGGAGAAGAAGTTCGTCGACGATGCGAAGTTTGCTGAGTCGGTCGCAGCCTTTTTCCGCGAGCGGCTGGAATTTTACCTGAAGGATGTTTGCGGGTACTCGTACTATGTGGTGAAAGCCGTGCTCGCCGCGGATGCGGAAGACGTTGTGGATGCGGTACAGCGAGCCGAGGCGGTGAAGCAGGTTCTCGACATGCCTGAGTTCCAGGCGATCGGCGCGGCCTGCAAACGCATGCGGAACATACTGAAACAGGCTTCGGAAAAGGGCATTGCGCCCCTTACGAAGTTCGAAGCGTTGCCGAATTCCGCAAACGAAGAGAAAAATCTCGCAGACTACGTCGAGGTCAATGGGCCAAAGGTCGAAGCTCTTCGCAAGCAGAAAGAGTACGGCGAAGCGCTCAAGCTGTTGTCCACTGCGCGGGTACCGGTGGATGCGTTTTTCGACAAAGTCATGGTCATGGTCGAGGATTCCAAGCTGCGCGCCAACCGCTTGGCGTTGCTCCGGACATTATTGAAAGAGTTTTCTACGATAGCCGACTTTTCGGAAATCGTGGCCGAGAACAAGAGTTTGGGAAGTTAAGTCCCCCAGGAGCTGAAGCCGTGTCCTCCTGGGAGCTTATCGCAGCGCTGAACGCCCTGCGCCACCCCAAAGCGAAGATTGCAAGATGACGATTTAGATTCGGTTTCGCAAATCCAGAGACAAAGGACTCATATATGGCGACGATTACTCTCCCCGAAGTGGAAGCGCAAGAAAACAAGAAGTCCACAACCAAATACGTTTATTCTTTTGGCGCCGGCAAGGCTGACGGCAACGGCAAAATGAAAGATGTGCTCGGCGGCAAAGGCGCCGGCCTGGCGGAGATGACCAATGCCGGTCTGCCTGTGCCTCCGGGCTTCACGATTCAGACCGAGGCCTGCCGCGAGTACATGAAGACCGGCACTACGTCGAAAGAAATAGACCGGCAGATGGACGATGCGCTGGCGAAGCTTGAGGCGCTGCAGGGGCAGAAGCTGGGCACGGGGGAGAATCCGCTGCTGGTCAGCGTGCGCTCAGGCGCGAAGTTCTCCATGCCGGGCATGATGGACACGATTCTCAACCTCGGACTGAACGACAAGAGCGTGGAAGCGCTGGCCAAGCGCACCAACAATCCCCGGTTTGCGGCCGACTCCTACCGGCGACTGATCCAGATGTTCGGCAACGTTGTGCTCGACATCGAGAAGCCTGCCTTCGACGAAGTTTTTGACGCGAAGAAGAAGCAGCGTAAGACCAAGCTCGATACCGACCTGACCGCGAAGGATCTGCAAGAAGTGATCGTTGAATACAAGAAGGTCGTGAAGAAGCACGCCAAGCGCGACTTCCCGCAGGATCCGCGCGAACAACTCGTGCTGGCGCGCGACGCCGTGTTCCGCTCGTGGCAGAACGACCGGGCGAAGCACTATCGCCGCATGAACAACATTGACGACATGCTCGGCACCGCGGTGAACGTGCAGGCCATGGTGTTCGGGAACCTTGGCGACACCAGCGGATCGGGCGTGGGTTTCACGCGAAATCCAGCGATTGGCACGAAAGAGTTTTACGGTGAGTTCCTAATGAACGCACAGGGTGAGGACGTAGTGTCCGGGGTACGTACCCCGGTACCGATTCTCGAACTGCAGAAGATCCTGCCCGAGGCTTATAACCAGCTTCGCGAAATTACCACGCGGCTGGAGAAGCACTACAAGGATGTGCAGGATTTCGAGTTCACGGTCCAGGATGGCAAGCTCTATATGCTGCAGACCCGCAACGGTAAACGTACGGGCTTGGCCGCGGTGCGGATTGCGATTCAGATGGTGGAAGAAGGGCTGATCACGAAGGAAGAAGCCATTTTCCGAGTCGAACCGAATCAGCTGTATGACTTCCTGGTTCCACGCCTCGACGAGAAGAGCACAAAGGTTGAAGTGCTTGCGACCGGACTGCCCGCCTCGCCGGGAGCGGCAGTAGGGCAGATTGTTTTCACCGCGGACGAAGCGGTCAAAATGGCAGGGCATGATACGACGAAGAAACCTGTGATTCTGGTTCGTGCTGAAACGACTCCAGAGGACATCCATGGCATGGAAGTGGCGAAGGGAATTCTCACCTCCCGCGGCGGCATGACGAGTCACGCGGCAGTCGTTACACGCGGTATGGGCAAATGTTGCGTGGCCGGGGCTGGCGATATCGATGTGAACGAAAAGGCGCGCGAGATGCGGGTGAAGGGCCAGACCTTCAAAGAGGGAGACTGGATCTCTCTGGACGGAACTACGGGGCGGGTAATCAAAGGCAAGCTAGGCACTCTGGATCCTTCTCCGGATGACCCCGAGCTCCAGAAATTCATGAATTGGGCCGACCCGCATCGCAAGATGAAGGTTCGCGCCAACGCCGACATTCCCCGCGACGCGGTGCAGGCAAGGGCGTTTGGAGCCGAAGGGATCGGGCTTTGCCGCACCGAGCATATGTTCTTCGGCGAGGACAAGATCCGTCACATGCGCGCCATGATTCTGGCGGACAACGAGAAGGATCGTCGGACTGCGTTGAAGAGACTGTTGCCCTTGCAGCGTAAAGATTTCGAGGGTGTCTTCAAGGCGATGGACGGGCTGCCGGTTACGATCCGCACACTCGATCCACCACTGCACGAGTTCCTGCCGCGCCGCGAGGACTTGATGGTAGAGATCGCCACGCTGCCACACGCCGGCGCGAAAGAGAAGAAGGCCCTGGTCGAACGATATGCCGACTACGGCGCCAAGGGAGTCGGTGATCTCAAGACACTCCTGCCGACCCTGCTAGCACGCGTGGAGCAACTGCACGAATTCAATCCCATGCTCGGACATCGCGGATGCCGTCTCGGCATCACCTATCCCGAGATTACCGAGATGCAGGCTCGCGCCATCTTTGAAGCAGCAGTTGAGGTCAGCAAGAAGGGCGTGAAGGTTCTTCCCGAAGTCATGATCCCGCTGGTTGCCACCGTGAAGGAAATGGCAAATCAGGCGGCTATCGTCCGAAGGGTGGCCGGTGAAGTATTCAAAGAGAAGGGGACCAAAGTCGAATACATGGTTGGCACGATGATCGAACTCCCCCGCGCAGCCCTGGTAGCGGACGAGATCGCCAAAGAAGCAGAGTTCTTCTCGTTCGGCACCAACGATCTGACGCAGACCACCTTCGGTTTCTCCCGCGATGACGTCAACAAGGTGCTGCCAACTTATCTGGCGGAAGGAATCTTGAAACAGGATCCCTTCGCCGCCCTTGACCAGGAAGGAGTGGGACAACTGGTGAAGATGGCCACCGAGCGAGGGCGTAAGACGCGGCCGACACTCAAAGTGGGAATTTGCGGGGAACACGGCGGAGAGCCGTCATCCGTAGAATTCTGCTATCGCACCGGCTTGAACTACGTCTCGTGCTCGCCGTTCCGCGTGCTGACTGCGCGGTTGGCTGCGGCGCAGGCTGCTGCGACTGAGACGCTGAAAGTCGAGGGCGGGCGAACGAAGTAAAAACACTCACCACAGGGGCACTGAGGAACACAGGGGAGTCAATGACCGTGTGTTCTTCTTTGCCCTCTGTGATTTATTGGACTTTCTGCAGGCGAGCGATCAGTTTTTGCGGAAGGCTCTCTTCGGATTCCGACCAGAGACGACGAGAAGTAGCCCGAGTATTTGTTTCCACCTTCTTCGTAAACTCAACGAGTCTGGTCACGTTGTCGCGGATCTTGGCCTGAGTTTCTTCGGTCAGCTCAATGTTTTCCTGAACAAAAAGTGAGTCGAGGCCGAAGTCGATCTCAATATGGCCGGATTCCTGGTAGATTCCGTCGTCAAATTCCTCACCCTGCACGATTAGCTTGACCAAGCTCGGGATAAGCGTCCAATGGCCCCGGTCGTCGGGAGTCCACAGATCCCAATACGCGTCGAAGACGTAGGCATAGTCGTCGTGGATGAGATCCGCGGCAACCACGACCGCTTCTTCCGGTGTGATTCCCGGAGAGAAACGTCGCTCCAGCACGCTCGCTTCATTCCACGAGACAGGCTGGATAGCGGCATAGGTGACGCCGGGCCGCTGCTGCGAAAAAGGGAATTGCTGCAAGACCGCGAACGTATGCGGGAGCATCGCGGGGCCAGAGAAATCCGGAAACCACAGACTTAAATATAAAGGATCAGCCATATGGAAAAGAGGCAGGCCCCTGCCTTCATTATTGTAACCACGATTGAGATGCCCGGGGTCGCAGAAAAGGCGTTGCAGGGAGGATCTGCATCCCTCAGGCCGCTGAATATTGGCCAGGCGACCGCAGCCCGTCGCCCTCATCCGCCCCGGAGCCGTCGGTTGGACAAGAGGGAATGGTGCCTCGTAGAATCGTGCCATCCAAGGTCGATTCAATCTCCAGGATGCCACCGAGCTCTTTTAGTCTCTCGCGAATTCCTGCCAGACCTACCCCGACGTTTCCTGTCCTCCAAAAACGGTCCAGCACCTCCCTCGGAACTCCCATTCCGAAATCTCTTACAGTGAGAACGACCCGGGTCTCGTCGGCGGTGACGCGTACTTCCACGGCCCGGCTGCCGGAGTGGCGATGAACGTTGGTGAGTGCTTCCTGCAAGATGCGAAACAGGGCGGTTTCCGTGCGGCGAGGAAGCCGGTGGACGTGTTCGGGAAGATGAAGTTGCGCCGTAATACCGCTCCTCTTTCCGAAGCCCTCGACGTACCATTTGGCGGCCGAGGCAAAGCCCGCTTCATCCAGAAGCGGAGGGTGGAGCAGATGCGACAGGGTTCGAGTATCTGCAATCGAGCGATCCACTAGTTGCTGGGCATCGCGCAAGTGCACAGATTTCGTTGCAATATCCTGCGCAAGCATGTCGAGGCTGATTTTGGCCGCAGTGAGATCCTGGCCGAGACTATCGTGCAGTTCGCGGGCAATGCGTCGCCGCTCCTCGTCTTGCACGCGCAATAGCTTTACGGAAAGCTTGCGTAGGGCGAGAGTCCGTTGCTCCACTAGCGATTCCAAGACGTCATGAGCACGCTGCAGCGCCTCCTCCGCCGCTCTTCTTTGTTCCAGATGATCACGAACCTCATATTGCCGGCGCCGCGCCAACAGCGCGCTTCGAATCGTGCTGATCAGGGTGACGGGACGCAACGGCCGCTCCAGCAGCGTTACATTGCCGAGCGGAGCGCGAGAGCGCACTGCAAGTTCCGTCGTCGCAGTACTCAGCCCACTTCCGGTTAAGACGATGATCGGGAAGTCCGACCACGGCGGCTGGACCGAAAGCTTTTGCGCCAACGCGCCAATGGTTCCGTTCTGCAAGACTTCTTCGGTAATTATGGCTGCTCCAGCGTGTTCTGAAACTGCTTCTTCAAGCTCATGCGCTGTGGAAAGTGCGCAGATCGAGATTGAAGACTGCGCCAGCACTCGCTCGATGAGCGCAGCGTCCTTGCCGAACGGAGCGTATATCAATACGCGAAGATCGTTGCGACCTGTATCAGCCATTAGCGCCGTCTTTCCCAAGGATCGGAGCCAGAGCGGTAGGACTTCCGGACAAAATTCCTTGGAAATCAGAAAGCGGTTTGCCCACCCGAATACAGCCCGGAGTAAAACGAAGCTCACGAATCGAGCGCTCGTGCCCTCCGCTGCGCTTCTTCATCATAGAGATGGCTTGGCGAACCTCCCCGCGCGATTCAAAGTAACGAAGCACCAGAATGTTGTCTGCCAGATAACTCACATCAATGGGAGTCTGCATGGCGCTACCAACCAGTCCCATTTGGGCCAAAACCATCAACGTGAGAATTCCGCGATTGTTCAAGTAAGTCAGCAGCTCGTGAAGATGCAGGGCAAGAAACTGCTCCCCGGGCATAGCCTGAAGGAAGCCGTTGAGGCTGTCGATAAGGACGGCTCGCGCTCCTCCTTCTTCGACGCTAGCGCGTACCATGTCGACGAATTCGCCGGGTGAAACCTCAGCCGGATCCAGGTGCTCAATCTTCATGCGGCCCGACTCAAGATACGGCTCAAGATTCATGCCCAGTCCGGCGGCGCGCCCGAGAAGGGTGTTCACGGTTTCTTCAAAGATAAACGCCACCACGTTTTCGCCTCGTTCCACAGCGGTTGTTAGCCACCGGAGCGCGAGAGTTGTTTTGCCGCAACCAGCTGGACCGATCAGCAGGGTACTCGTTCCGCGTCCAAGGCCGCCGCCCGCAAGGCTATCCAGTTCGGGAATACCGCTCGCGGCGACGCTTTGGTCTCCCCGGTCGTTCTTGTATTCGGATGCGACCAATCGAGGAAAAACGACTACACCTCCTTTGCGAATCAGGTAATCGTGAAAGCCTTCGCGGAAGGCGCTACCCCGCAGTTTTGTAACCTCGAGCCGACGCATAGTCTTGCCGTATTCCCGGCTGACGCGGCTCATCGAGACAACACCGTGAACGATGCTATGCAATTCAAGATCGGCGTAACGGCTTGTCCTGTCATCGAGCAGCAGGACGGTGCAGTCTTCCGGGGCGTACTCCTTGAGAGAGAGAATCTGGCGCCGATACCGCAACGGATCCTTTGCTAGCATGCGCACTTCGGAGAGTGCATCAATGACCAGCCGAGTTGGTTTTTGACGATCGACCTCCGCCATAATGGTCTGCACACGATCGTTGAGTTCAACCTCCGCCGGGTGAAAGACCGTATACTGTCCTTCAGGCTTGAGGTCTTGCTCGCTGGGCCTCACTTCTAGAATGGTAAGACCATCCACGTTCAACCCGTGCTGACGCGCCACGGCCATTAGTTCGTTGCGCGACTCCGACAACGTGACGTACAGAACTTTTTCACCCGCCTTCAGGCCTTCGGCCACAAACTGAAGGGCCATCGTGGTCTTGCCGGTTCCCGGCTCTCCTTCAACCAGATAGACATGGCCTACGGGTAGGCCCCCTCCCAGCACATCATCGAGACCGGCACAGCCTGAACTGCATCGTGTAATCTCTGGCGCCAACGTTTCTGGTGGCATGCGGTTAGGATCAGTTCCTTTCGTACGATTGCGCATGCGTGCGGAATGCACTAAGGCATCTTCTGCACGCAGCCCAGCTACTCGATTGTTCGAGGAAATGACCTTCCCGGTAAATACATTATTTTCTGTACTACGGGGGGAAATGTCAGCGAGGCAGCGAGGCAAGATAAGGAACGACAAAAGGAACAAACGACAGACGGGTATCGTTGACGCGAGCCCCTTGGGACGGGCGAATTTCGGGTCATTTCCTCATGGTTGGATTTAACGATGTTGTGTTCACGGATCGCGCAGCGATTTTGACACGCTTGCTGGACGGCTGTTAACATCTAAAGTTCACTGGCAATCCTGCCTCAGTCGTCCCCGTCGTCTAGCCTGGCCTAGGACATCGCCCTTTCACGGCGGTAACACGGGTTCAAATCCCGTCGGGGACGCCAACTACATGCATCATCTCTAAAGTGTCCGTAAGGA
>Ga0207693_10000506_pt1 | contig 35208 bp, 32 predicted proteins | sample LARL81metaG_FD_184347 | JGI IMG/M metagenome (GOLD analysis project Ga0207693, IMG submission 184347) | Corn, switchgrass and miscanthus rhizosphere microbial communities from Kellogg Biological Station, Michigan, USA - LAR L8-1 metaG... | ecosystem: Host-associated > Plants > Roots >... | reverse complement strand
CCGGCTCCTCCGCCGCGAGTCCGCCAGCCAGTCCCCCAAGCATGACCGCGCGCCGGGTCGCTCCTGGTTTAGCCTTGCCCATGGATGTGCCGATCGTGTCTCCGTTTCAGTCGCGCAAGGTGGCAAGAAAGGCCACCACATCTTCGATCTGTTCGGCGGTCAATAGCGGCTTGCCAGCGTAGGCCGGCGCCACCCTGCTGAGCCCATCAAGCGCATAATAGGCCGGCATGATTGTGTCGGGGTTGAGCTTTCGACTGTCGACCATGCGCATCCGCAGTTGCTCGACGGACCAACGCGCGCCCGTGCCTTTAAGATCCGGGGCCAGATTGCCCTGGAACCGCTCCTCCGGGAACGGGCCGGAATGACACAACAGGCACAGCCCGACCGCGCGATTGAGCACGATCGAGCGGCCGCGCGCCACATCGCCGGGCACGCCAGTGAGAGAACCCGGAATGACGTTGCCAACAACCGTGACCTGGGCCAGTTGCTCGGCCAGGCAACTGTCACCAATTGCAAGAGTCATCAAGATTGCAGCGATTGTTGCTCTCATCCGAACACCTCGCCGGTGAGAGACTTGAACCAACTCTCCGCCTCGCCCGCTTCCTTCGCGCGCGTATCGTTCGGTGCATCGACCGGGCTCGTGATCGCAGTGCCCTCGACTTCGTTATAAATGCCGTCGACAGGTCGATAGCTGCCGCGCTGGGAAATCGCATAGTCCGGAGCGATCAGGCTGTAGCACAGACTTGTCAAAGTCGGTGCCGCCGGCGTGCCCCCGGCGATCAGCGTGGCGATCGCGCCGGCGCAGATTCTGGCCTGCGAATTGGCAGCGGAGGCCGATCGCGGCATCGCGCCGCCAATTGCGGCGTCGCCGATGACATGAATGCTCGGCTGCAATCGCGACTCGAAAGTCACGGGGTCGATCGGGCACCAGCCGGTGCGGTCCGCGACGCCGGCGATTTCGGCGATGCGACCGGCCCTCTGCTGCGGAATGATGTTGGCAACCGCCGGATTGTACTTGTCGAAGTCTGTCACGACGGTTCTGCTCGCGACATCAACCGATGTGACCAGCCCGCCATCAGACAGCGCGACGTATTCAAGCACGCCGGGATAAAGCGCCTTCCATGCGCCCTGAAACTGGCGCTGCATCGTGAAGGAATCTTTTGCGTCGAGCACGATCACCTTTGACCGCGGCTTTCGCGTCTTGAGCATGTACGCGATCAGGCTTGCGCGCTCATATGGAGCGGGCGGGCAGCGCGACGGCGTGACCGGCACGGAGACCACGACCGTGCTGCCATCGTCCATTGCCGCAATCTGCTTTGCCAGCAACGCGATCTGGTCGCCGTCCTTCCACGCGTGTGGCATGACATCGGCGGCAGCGGGCGAATAACCCGGCAGCGCATCCCAGCGAAAATCGATGCCCGGTGCGAGCACCAGGCGCTCGTAACCGAGTTTGCGCCCATCGGCGAGAGTGACGTTCTTCGCCGTGGGATCGATGGCCGTCGCGGCGCCAAACTCCATGCCAACACCAGCCGCCGCAACGCGATCATAGCCAAAGTCCTGCAGCTTGAGATCACGCAGGCCGGCAATTGCCGCGTTACTGAGCGGGCATGCCGTAAAGGTGCGATTGGTCTCGACGAGCGTCACAGACAAGCGTGGGTTGGCGCGCTTGAGCGCACGCGCGCAGGCTGCGCCGCCAAATCCACCGCCCACCACGATAACGCGCGCGTTGACGTCTTGCGCGACGGCGGGAATTGGAAAAATGGCGGCCGAAGCCGCCATTGCAGTTCTGACGAAGTCGCGTCGAGTTACGCGATTCTTTTTCATAGACGCATATCGTGGTGACGCGCTTCGAATTTTGTCGGGGCGGCCGAAAGCGGCCGCCCCGATCTATCAGACCAGGCTAAGCCCATGGTTCTTGAGCGGGAACGAGCGGTAGCGTTTGCCCGTTGCCGCGAAGATCGCGTTGAGCACCGCGGGCGGCGCCACGCAGATCGTGGGCTCGCCGACGCCGCCCCAGAAACCTCCGGACGGCATGACGATGCATTCGACCTTCGGCATCTGCGCAATTCGCATGCTGTCGTAGGTGTCGAAGTTGGTCTGTTCAATCGCTCCGTCCTTGACCGTGCATTCGCCGAGGAACAACGCAGATAATCCGTAGACAAACGAGCCGCTGACCTGCCGCTCGATCTGTCCGGGATTCACGGCGTAGCCCGGATCGGTTGCCGCGACGATACGATGGACTTTCACTTTGTTATCGTTGACGGAAACTTCCGCGGCAGCCGCCACATAGCTTCCGTAGCCCATGAACTGCGCAATGCCACGGAATTGGCCCGCGGGCGCGGGTGTAGCCCAGCCGATTCGCTCGGCGACTGCGTTGAGCACGCCGAGATGCTTCGGATTTTTGGCCATCAACCGCCGTCGGAATTCCAACGGATCGACTCCCGTCTCCTTGGCCAGTTCGTCCATGAAGGATTCGATATAGATAGCGTTCTGGTTGACATTGACGCCACGCCAGAAGCCCGGCGGCACGTGCGGGTTGCGCATCGCGTGCTCGATCAGAAGGTTGGGCACTGAATAGCCGAAGGCCGCCTCTCCTGATGCGTTGAGTCCCTGGAATGTCGCCGGATCCATTCCGTTCACCAGCGCCTCCGGTCGCAAGGCCGTGAGGATCGACTGTCCGGAAAGCCGGACATGCAACGTGTTGAGGTTGCCCTTGTCATCGAGGCCCGCAGTCAGCCGGCACTGCGTAATCGGATGGTAGGTGCCGTGCTGCATGTCCTCTTCGCGCGACCAAAGCAGTTTGATCGGCGTGCCAGGCATCTGCTTGGCAATCAGCACGGCCTGCGTGACGTAGTCAGATCGGCCGCGCCGGCCGAAACCGCCGCCCAGCATGTATTTGTAGACTTCAACTTTGCTGGCCGGCAGGCCGGACGCTTCAAGTGCGGCAGCGAACGCCGCCTGCCCGTGCTGCGTGCCGCACCAGACTTCGCATTTGTCCGGCGTGTAGAGGGCGGTCGCGTTCAACGGCTCCATGCACGCGTGGTTCTGGTAGGGGTAGCCGTATTCGGCGACCACTTTCTTGGCAACGCTCGCAAGTCCGGCCTTTGCATCGCCGTTCTTGTTGCCGACGAAGGCCTGATCGGAGTCGAGGCCTTCCTTGAGCCACTTGGCAATCGATTCACTCGACACCTTGGCATTGTCACCCCCATCCCAGACGATGGGCAGCGCGTCGATCGCGGTCTTGGCGTGCCACCACGTATCGGCGATGACTGCGACGGCATTGTCACCGACCGGCACGACCTTCTTCACACCTTTCATCGACTCGACTTTGGCGGCATCGAAGCTTTTCAGTTTGCCGCCGAACACCGGACAGGCCTTGATCGTGGCGTTGAGCATGCCCGGCAGCCTGACGTCCACGCCGTACATCATCTTGCCGACGGTCTTGTCGGCAGTATCGAGACGCTTGACGCTCTTGCCGATCAGCTTCCAGTCCTTGGGATCCTTGAGCGGCGGATCTTTGGGTGGTTCGATCTGTGCCGCCGCAGCCGCAACTTTTCCATAAGTCGTCGAACGGTTCGACGCCTTGTGCGTGATCACGCTGTTGCTCACGGTGCACTCGGACGCCGGCACTTTCCACTCATTGGCCGCGGCCTGAACAAGCATCATGCGCGCCGCTGCGCCGCCTTTGCGCACATAGTCCTGCGACGTACGGATGCCGCGGCTGCCACCGGTGCCGAAATCACCCCAGGGATTCTTGCGCGCAACGCTTTCGCCGGGCGTCGGATATTCGGTCGTCACTTTCGACCAGTCGCATTCAAGCTCCTCGGCGACCATTTGTGCGAGCCCGGTCAAGGTACCCTGGCCCATCTCCGAGCGTGCGATGCGGATGACAACTGTGTCGTCTGGCTTGATGACGACCCAGGCATTGACTTCAGGCGCACCTTCCGCGCTCGTCGGAGATATAAATGGCACGTGGAAGCCGAGCGACAGGCCGACGGTTGCCGATCCGGCGAGAAATGAGCGGCGATCGAGTTTGGGCATGTAATTCATGGTGCCCTCCTCACGCGCTGACCGCGGCATGAATCGCCGCGCGTACTTGCTGGAATGTTCCGCACCGACAGATATTGGTGATCGCATTGTCGATGTCGGCGTCGGTCGGCTTCGGGTTTTCCTTCAACAGGGCCGAGACAGCCATGATCATCCCGCTCTGACAGTAGCCGCATTGCGGCACGTCGAGGTCGATCCAGGCTTGCTGAACCTTGGTGAGAGCGCCGTTCTCGGCGAGGCCTTCTATCGTGGTGATTTTCTTGCCAACGGCATCACCGGCCGTCATACCGCACGAACGTACCGCCGCGCCGTCAATATGCACGGTGCAGGCGCCGCACTGTGCGATTCCGCATCCGTACTTTGTCCCGGTCATGCCGATGGAATCGCGGATCACCCACAGCAGTGGCGTATCCGGTTCCACATCCACGTTGTGTGATTTTCCGTTGATGGTAAGAAGCATTCTGTATCCTCCCGGATCAGTTTTTTGCACGGGCTGTCCGCCGACAATCCGAAGAATCGAAGCTTAGTTCTCTGGCCCGCGATGAACAATCGGGTTGCGCCAGAAACGGGCCTCCTCACCAAAAGGTTATCGCGGCGCAGCAAGAATTCGCTAACGGCCGCAATTTTGGACATCATTCACACAGCCGGAACGTGTCCGCCCGGGTTTCCGGTCGATTGCCACGTATTCTGGGTCGCGCGTTGGAAGCAGACATCATTATAATGTGCCTGGCAGCAGCGAGAGCGCTTCATGCGGATCGATGCGATCAAGATCGGGAACAATCCGCCGGATGACGTGAACGTCATCGTCGAGGTTCCGATCGGCGGCGAGCCCATCAAATACGAGCTGGACAAGGCGGCCGGTACCCTCTTCGTCGATCGCTTTCTCCATACGCCAATGCGCTACCCGGGAAACTACGGATTCGTCCCGCACACGCTTTCGAAGGACGGCGATCCAATCGATGTGCTGGTCGCCAACACCCGGCCGATCGTGCCCGGGGCAGTCATCAATGTTCGGCCGATCGGCGTGCTCAAGATGGAGGACGAGGCGGGCGGCGACGAGAAGATCATTGCAGTACCGGTTACAGAAGTGACGAAGCGCTACGCGCATGTCACCAACTACACGGATCTGCCGGAGATCACGCTGCAGCAGATCCAGCACTTCTTTGAACACTACAAGGATCTCGAGCCCGGCAAATGGGTGAAAGTCGTGAAATGGGGCGATGCAACGGAAGCCAAGAAAATGCTGTTGGAGGCGATCGAACGCGCGCGCGCGTGAAACGCCTGTCATTTCGAGCCACTAGCAGCCTCTGCAAAACCCAGCCAACGAAGCGTTGCGGAGCGGCGCCGATTCGGTCACACTCGGATAACGCGCGGAGCCGTTAATTCGGAGATTGAAAATGATCGCCCGTGTCGCCTCAATCGCTTTTGCATTGCTGCTTTGCCAGCCGGCCTTTTCAGATGAACCAGGTTACACGCGCCATCGCCACCGGGACGCGGCGGTTTATCCTCATGTGGTTGAGCTTGTTGCTCCGCCTTTCAGCGGCCAGTTTGTCATCAACGGTTTTCGCTACGACGGTGTAGCGCCTGCCTGTCTCGGCTGGGTCCCCGGACAACCTGTGAGGCTCGTCTCAGGCAGCTGGTACGGTGACTGCGCCAGTGCCACATTTTACAACGGTATCACACGCGACACTTGCGAGACCGTATGCCGAGGACGCGCGTGGTGGTGGGGCTGGTGAATGACAGGCGACATGTCCGCTAAGGACCGATAGCGGGCATTTACTTATTCGGCCGCGCGCCGTGTCATTTCTAATTCGAGATAGCCATCGCGAGTCTGCGGCAATTTCCAGCCCAGCATTTTCGACGCCACCAGCGTGCGCAGAACCTGTGCCGTACCCCCGCCGATCGTGAACATCCGCACATCACGTGCCATACGCTCGATCGGAAGATTACGGGAATAACCGCGGGCGCCGAAGAGCTGCAGACAATCATTGACGATCTTGATCGCCGCCTCGGAGGCGAAGATCTTGGCTTGCGCTGCAAGCTCCGGATCGGGGAAACGGCTTCCGTCAGGCCCCCGCGAGCGCGCCGCGTTGTAAAGCATGAGGCGAGATGCGTTGAGCTGTATCTGCATGTCAGCAAGCATCCATTGCAGGCCCTGGAATTCACCGATTGGGCGTCCGAACTGCTTGCGCTCCTTCACCCAATCGAGAGCGTGATCGAGTGCCCCCGCCGCAATCCCCATGGCGCAAGTGCCGGCTCCGACACGCTGGCTGTTGTACGCGTTCATAAGATCGGCAAACCCGCGCTTGAAACCCGAGGGCGGCACGACGGCCATATTATTTTCCACGAAGAGATCCCTGAACAGGATTTCGCCTTCGGGCATTCCGCAAAGGCCCATCGTGGGTTCGCGCCTGGGCACACTGATCGCACCGCTGTCATCGCGCACCGCGAGGAAGCCGCCGATGCCGAGATCCTGTCCGCCTTCATCGAAAACGCGCGCAAAAATCAGATGCAGTCGCGAAACTCCGGCGCCCGTAATCCAATGCTTCTTTCCATTGACCACATAGCCGCCGTTCTTGCGATCAGCCCGTGTCGTCATTGCCAGAGCGTCGCTGCCGGCTTCGGGTTCCGTGATGCAGATCGCCGGCTTGTCTCCGGCGATGACCAGTTCTGCCGCCAGCTTCTTTTGCGCCTCCGAGCCGTACTCCATCACGGTCGCTATGGCGCCCATGTTGGTTTCCACGACAATCCTGGCCGTTACCGTGCACGCCTTTGCCATCTCTTCGATGACCAGCACAGCGTCGAGATAAGAGAGGCCCTTCCCGCCGTACGCTTCGGGAATCGTCATTCCGCAAAATCCGGCCTTCGCAAGCGCAGTGACAATTTCCCACGGATATTCGCCGCTGCGGTCAACCTCTGCGGCCCGGGGTGCGACAAACTCCTGGGCAAACGCCCTCGCACTTTCCTGGAGAGCACGTTCACTCGCTGACAGTCCGAATTGCATGAACCACTCCTGCGGCGCGGGCTCAGGACATGCGCCCTCAAAGGTGGACGCTAACACAGAGCGCGCGCGGTGGGCTTGTGGCAGCGTGCAATGTCTCCATAGTCTGGCGCGCGAGAATCGTGGGGGGCACTTGGACTCGACCGGTCGATTAAATTCAACGGCCGTCGGCATTGTCTGCGGAATAGGGGCATCCCTCTTCTGGGCGGCCGGATTTGCCGGTGTCCGTCACGGCTTGACCGTCGGATTTTCGCCGCTCGATCTGGCAATTCACCGCTACCTCTGGGCCGGAATAGCATTCCTGCCGCTGGTCGTTCGCGGCGGCCTGCGCGATCTCAACGGCATCGGCTGGGGTCGTGCGATCCTGCTGGCTGTCCTGGGCGGCCCCTGCTTCGTCCTCATCAGCAACGCAGGTTTCCTGTTGGTCCCCCTTGGGCATGGCGGCGTGATCCAGCCGTCCTGCGCAACGCTCGGTGGGCTGCTTCTCGCCACCTTTTGGCTCGGAGAAAAGATCACCACGATGCGCGTAGTCGGCGCGGTGATCATCGTTTGCGGATTGTTGGTGATCGGCGCTGAGTCGGCGGTTGCGATAGGCCTGCACGGCGTTGCCGGCGATCTCATATTCGTTCTGACCGGGCTGATGTTCGCGACGTTCGGGATACTGCTCCGGTTCTGGCGCATCTCGGCAATGCCCGCCACCATGGTCATCAGCGTCATATCGCTCGTCATCGTACCCGTAGACTGGGCCCTCGGCGGTCTCGATCGGGCGATGGCGCTGGGCTGGCAGGAAGTCTTGCTGCAGGCCATCTTGCAAGGCGTGCTGGCAGGCCCAGCTGCAATTTATCTGTTCGCTCAGTCCGTCCATCTGCTGGGTGCAGGACGCGCTGCGGTATTTCCTTCGCTGGTGCCGCCATTTGTGCTGCTGGTTGGATGGCTGGCGCTCGGCGAGACACCAACCGCTTTGCAGATAGCCGGCGTGATCGTGGTGCTGTTAGGCTTCCGGCTGGCGCAAAGCACATCGCGATGATGGTCGACGATCGCCAGGTCCGCTTGCGAGCGGTCAAGCCCGTTGGCTTCCTTCACCAGATCGTGGAAAATGACGACGGGATGCGCAGTTATCGGCACATCGCAGGTCGCGGTCTGCTTGTAGTGCTCACGTTCTGGGCGCTGGCGATGATCATTCCCGATTTCTATCGATTGTATCAGCCACTGGGTTCGTTCGGCTTTTACGCCAACAACGATGGCATCATTACCGATGTACAGGGGCCGTTTCTCCACGAGACGGACTCCCCCGCTTTTCAAGCGGGCCTGCGTGTGGGCGACCGGCTCGATCTCGCGCAGATGCCCTGCGTTCCCCTGAATACTTTGCGGTGCGCGAGTGCGATGGCCGCCTTGGGAGGTTTTCGCCTCGTTGCCAATGAGCGCCACGCTGAACTCCTGATGGCTGCCACTGCCGATCGACCAGCGCGAAAAGTCGATATCGTTGCAAAACAGCGGCCGTACAACGGATGGGTGCTCGTCGTCCTGTTGCTCGATCAACTCGCGGCGATGCTCGTTATTCTGGCCGCCGCCTGGCTGGTCTGGACAAGGCCGGGAATCATGACGTGGGGATTCTTTCTCTACGTCATCTGGTTCAATCCGGGCCAGTCCGCGCAATATTATGCGCTCCTGCAGCTCTACTCGCCGCTCGCGTTGCTCGCACAGGGTTTGGCGGGTTCCGTCGCGCAGGGCGTCGGTTTGGCCGGCTTCATATGGTTCGCGCTCAGGGCGCCGACTGATGAAACGACATCCCGATGGCGAACGATCGAGAGGAGTTTGCCCCTCGTCGCGGTCTTGCTCGCGCTTCTGCTTGCGTTGAGCTACGCGAACCTACTGGGCTATCCGACGGAGACGCTGACGCGAATAGGCGTAGCCAGCGGGCTTGTCGTCGCCGTATGCGGCTTTTTGATTCTGCTTGCGCGGCGGCGCGAGCTGCCGTTGAAGGACTACCAGCGCCTGCGTTGGGTCATCTGGGGCTGTGTCATTGGATTGCCGGCGCTCGTCTTCGCCGACGCAGGGACAACCACGACCCTTCTCGATTTTCTATGGCCTGGCTATTCCCCGCCTGAACAATTGTGGGGCCTGCTTTATCTCGTGAACGGCGTCCTGTGCCTGCTCGTCAGCGAGGCTCTGCGCAAACCGTATGTCGTAAAAGTCAGCATTCCACTTCGCCGCGTGACCATTCTTGGCCTGCTTCTCAGTCTGCCCATACTTTTCCTGCACGAGGGCATTGACCACGTTCGCGAAGGGATCAGCGAGAAAGTGACGTTGCCGGCTTGGGCCTGGGTCGGAATTGCAGCCCTCATTCTCTTTCTTGTTTCAAAGGTTCACGACAACGCTGTCCACTACCTGGATTGGTTTTTCAATCGTTCAGTTGCGAGGGCCGGAGACCGCCTCGGTGAAGCTGTATTGAAGTCAAAAACCTATGGTGAGATTGAGTCGCAGCTCGTCCAGGGAGTGCACAACGCGCTTAGACTTGCTTCCGCGAGCGTCTTTCGCGAGCAGGACCGTGTCTTCCGACGCACCGCAGCAGATGACACATGGGATGGTGCAGCCCGGATACTCGATCCAAACGATCCGTTGGTCAAACCGGCACTGGCTCATCGGCCCTATGACGTCGACGCCGCGGCAGCCACACGGAATAACCTTCCCGATGGTCTGACGCGACCCATCCTGGCAGTCCCGGTGGGGGATCGGTTGCGCTGCCTGGGCCTTGCACTTTATGGGCCGCATGTAACCGGCAATGCGTTGAGCCACGAAGAACGCTCCATGCTGGCGGAACTCGCCGACAAGGCGGCAAGTGCCCTCATGCAGATCAATGACGATCAACTCCGCCGCCGAATTGCAGCGTTGGAGAGCGAACTGGCTGAAGTCACGCAATTCGCCACCGTCACCTCGCAGCCCTCGATGTCTTCCAGCTCCGCGAAGACTGAGGGATAATTGCAACCAATGTCGCCTCCGTTTGCATAGATGGCTGAGTTTGCACGCGCAGTGCCGCGCGTGGAAAAATGACAAACTTTTTTCCCCTCTTTGCTTTTTTTCTTCGATCTGGAAAACGAAACAAAAAACTGCAGTCAGATGCATCCGTCCGCAACGGTCCCTAGTTTGAAAAAAAGTGACAGTAAAAATGGCCCGTGCGAGCATGACCTCCACTGATTTATTTGGGGACGCGCAGTGTATTACGTCGTCAATCGACAACTGTCGGTTGTCTGTTATCGAGTCGCCGACATGCCGACGCCGAAAGTCGCATCACATCAACGGCAATGCGTTGGTTGCCACGAAGTCATTTGGGTGGCGATAAATTCGCCGATGGCCCCACCCAAGATCTGCATTCAATGCGTGCAGAGCGACGGGGCAGTCGCGCAGATGCTGCACTAGCCGCGGTTTGCAGTCGGTAGAATGGATGTCCGCCCGTTGAGCGGACATCCGGTTCGCGATGTCAGGACTTGATGAAAGCTAACAAGTCGGCGTTGATCGTATCCGCATGCGTGGTCGGCATGCCGTGCGGAAAGCCCTTGTAGGTTTTGAGCGTCCCCTTCTTCAAAAGCTTTGCCGACAAGGGGGCGGAGTCGGCATAGGGGACGATCTGATCGTCGTCGCCGTGCATCACCAGAACAGGCACCGTGATCTTCTTCAGGTCCTCGGTGAAATCGGTCTGCGAGAAAGCGACAATGCCATCGTAGTGCGCTTTTGCGCCGCCCATCATGCCTTGCCGCCACCAGTTCTGAATGATCGCCTCCGAAGGCTTCGCGCCCGGGCGGTTGAAACCGTAGAACGGCCCGGACGGCAGATCGCGATAGAAATTCGAGCGATTGGCGGCGAGCTGCGCCTGCAGATCATCGAACACCGATTTGGGAAGTCCGCCAGGATTGGCGGCTGTTTTCACCATCAGAGGTGGTACGGCGGAAAGTATGGCCGCCTTCGCCACCTGGTTTTCGTGCCGTGCCACGTAATGCACGACCTCGCCGCCGCCGGTGGAATGGCCAACGTGCACAGCATTCTTCAGATCGAGATGTGCGGTGACCGCAGCCAAGTCATCGGCATAGTGATCCATGTCATGGCCGTCACTAACCTGACTGGATCGGCCGTGTCCGCGGCGGTCATGAGCGATGACGCGAAAGCCGTGATTTAGAAAAAACAGCATCTGCGTGTCCCAGTCATCGGCCGACAAGGGCCAACCATGGCTGAACACGATGGGCTGACCTTTGCCCCAATCCTTGTAATAAATTTCCACCCCATCTTTGGTTTTCACAAAACTCATGTGCTCGTCTCCCTCGAAGGAACAGCGCGAAGGTATTTAGCCTCCGAATATTTCAATATGCGGACACATAGATCGAGTTGGACTGAGGGCTAATCTGTTCGTGCTTGTTTTATGGGCACTTCGCGGCGGCTGGGCTGCCACTTCGGCTCAGACAAACACCGCTGAACGCGGAAGGATGACCCTGATCTCGGTGAATTCTCCGGGCCGTGTCTCGACTTCAATAAAGCCGGCGTGCTGCTTGACGATGATGTCGTGGCTGATGGAGAGACCGAGGCCAGTCCCCTCTCCGGCCGGTTTCGTCGTGAAAAATGGATCGAACATTTTCTCTTTCACATCGGGGGACATACCCGTGCCATTGTCGCGGATCCTGATTTCCACGCGATCACCCAAGCTTTTCGTGGACGCCGAGAGGACGGGCTCGTAACCACCGCTCCCGGCCTCCGTCTTGCGCTTGGTTGTCGCATAGAAGCCGTTCGCGATCATATTCAGAAGCGCCCGGGTGACGTCCTGAGGAAAGATGTCAACTTCACCGGCGGTCGGGTCGAGCGACCGCTCGATGGCGATTTCAAAGCCCTGCTTCTCGGCACGTGCGCCGTGCCAGGCGAGATTGAGACTTTCTTCGACAATAGCGTTGATGTCGACGCGCCGGTGCTCGCTGGACGCTTCACGCGAGTGCAGGAGCATGTTCTTCACGATCCCATCAGCGCGTCGACCGTGATGAACGACCTTCTCGAGGTTGTCGCGTAAGGTCCCGGTCAGTTCGTTGACCTGCGCGCGCGCATCGTTGGAGAATGGCAGGCCCTTCAGCGTGTCGTTCAGCTCGTCGACGAGCTCGGCGGAAAGTGTCGAGAAATTATTGACGAAATTGAGCGGGTTCTTCATCTCGTGCGCGATGCCGGCGGTCAGCTGGCCAAGCGATGCTATCTTCTGCGTCTGGACAAGACGGTCCTGCGTGGTGCGCAGGTCCTCGAGAGATTCCGCCAACTCGCGCGTTCGTGTTTGCACGCTGTCGAACAGGCGCACGTTCTCGATCGCGATGACGGCCTGATCCGCGAAAGTCGTCAGGAGTTCTATTTGCTTGTCGGTAAACGGCTTGACTGTAACGCGGCTTACGACAAGCACTCCGATAGGACTTCCCTCCCGAAGCAGCGGCACGCCAAGGTGCGTACGAAAGCCGCCAAGTCTCTGGGTCTCATGCAAGGCATAGTCGGGGTCGGCGAGAACGTCGACGATTTGCACAGGCTTGCGCTCCAGCTGCACGCGCCCGACGACTCCCTCGCGGCTTGGCGGAAACGTGAGCCTGCTCAAATAGTCATTGTATTCTTGCGAATATCCATAGCTCGCGGCGGGATAAAAACCGTGCTCGCTGTCGCTTGGACGCAAAATCTGCGTCTTGTCGGCCTCGCTGAGGCGAGCCGCCGATTCGACAAGAGTCTGCAGAACGGCCCGCAGATCGAAGGTCGAGCGACTGATGACCTTGAGCACATCCGCAGTGGCGGTCTGCTGCTGCAGCGATTCACGCAGCTCACCGAACAGGCGCACGTTCTCGATCGCGATGACCGCCTGATCGGCGAATGTTTTTAACAGCTGAATCTGACGCTCGGAAAAAGAGTTCGGTTCAGCCTTTCCGACCGTTAACGCCCCGATGGATTTTCCATCGCGAAGCAACGGCACGGCAAGCACGGCCCGCCATCCTCCGGCAAGCGCAAATTTGCGCGAATATTCGGGGTCTTCAAGCACGTCAGGGATGAGGGCAATCGCGCGATCCAAAATGGCGCGACCTCCAACGAAGGAGCGGTTTGGTTTCTGCAGCTCCTGGTTTCCGTAAATCTGGCTGGTTGCCTCTGGCGTGAAATTCTTCAAAGCGGCGATGCGCATGCGATCGCCATCGTAAAGATAGAAAACGCTGAAAACCCCGTCGCACAGGCGCGTGGCACTCTGCACGATCGCCTCGAACACCGGCTGTGCATCGGCCGGTGACCGGCGGATGATGCTCAGCACTTCGCTTGTGGCCGTCTGTTGCTGGAGTGCTTCGTCGAGCTCGCGGGTGCGTTGGCGCAGCCACTCGGCAACTTTTGCTACGGACGCGCGCGCGGGTGCTTTGCCAGCCTTGGTAAGTGAGTTGGTCCGGACCTTTGGCCGGCGCCCAACTTTTTTAGCCTTTGCCCTGCCACGGCGTCGCTGCATTTCGCCCCCGCGCGTTCACGACGTGGGCCGATCCTAGGCAAAAGCCCGCTTTGGCGCCATGGCATGCCGTTCGCCTCGGTCGCGAACGGATTGGCCGCGGAGTGAGATCAGCGAGTCGAATTCAACAGACCGGAAGCCAGATTTCGGTTGATCCCGATCAGGATGCTGAGGCGATCGGGCCGCGGTTCTGCCTGCAGCGAAAGGGTTCGTCGCAGCACGAACACACCGAGATTCGCGACATTCTCACGAATCTCCTTGGGAAGCGGATTTTCAGCGTGGGTCACGGACGTCAGAAAGATCGTCCAGAGCCTTCGATTGTACAGCAGAGCGTCCCTGAGTTCGCTCGCCTTCTCTTCCCAATGGTCCTGAATTGCCTGCAGGCGCGAAGCGGATTGATAGAGCAGATTTGCTTCCACCTCGCGCGGATTGGCGACGATATTGGCGGTGTCTTTATAGATCTTGCTTGAACGGTGCATCTGTCAGCCGAGGGTTGCCGGGGTTATAAACTGAAGTGAGCGAACGCTTTCAGTTTTTCTTGATTTTTCTTGATCGAGAACGAAATCCACGCGCGGTCGCGCAGATGAGGCACACGCGAGATGTCGATCGCCTGTGCGAGACTTCGGACGTAAAACAATTCTTCTTTCGACTGGATGTTGAAGTCGGCGAATTCCACTCGTCCTTCGAGGAAATCGCGATCCGGGATGACTTCGTCAAAGCGGCGCTTCCACACCGAGTCCTGCGGCGTGACGTCGAGACCGGCGCCCTCCCCGAACGGGATCTTGGTGCGATCACGAATGGCTCGAGGCAACAGGCCGGGATAGAGATTGTAGAGATCCCGTAACGGAGCCTTGCCGCGCGGCTGTCCGTTCACATCGTTCACAAGCGCGTCGGCGCTTAGACCCAGGGCATACCGCACCACTGACGGATCGAGAAACGGCTCGCGCATTTCAACCTGGTGCCGCATCGAACAACGGTCCACGCGCTGCAGGCTGATCCGATGCATCAGAGACAAGCATTCGTCACGGACGGCGCGACCTTCGGATTCGTCTTCGTGGAATGCCAATTCAAGCGGCGGGTAGCCACAAAATAACTCGTCGGCACCTTCCCCGCACAAGGCGACCCGATAGCCGTCACGATGCATATGTTCGGCGGCCATCAAGGAGCAGACGGCACCGCGAACCAGGTTCGGTTCGAATGACTCGGTCACCTCGACCACCTGTCCGATCAGCGCGAAGACGTCCTCGCTGTCGGGCTCGAACGGAACCACGCGCAGATCGAGACCGACCCTGTCAGCATATTCGGCCGCAAAGGGGTAATCCGGGGCCTTGGTGTTTCCAACGAAATAGGCCGGCGCATCGGAACGATGCTGTCGCACATAGTGCGCGACCAACGTGCTGTCTATTCCGCCGCTGAAGAGCGTTGCGACCGGCAGATCGGGTGGCAGCCGCACACGCACCGCCTCTGCCAAGATCGCGTCCAGCATATGCGGATCATTTTGAACGGGCAGATCGGTGCGCGGGTAGACAGGCGACTTGTAACGTCCGCAACCCTTTCCCGACACCATATATCCGGGAGGCACCAGAAGGACGTCACCAGTTGGCACCGTCTGCAGAAGCGGCTTCATCTCGGAGCAGAACAGAAAGCTGTCCGCCGACTGGATCACGTAGAGAGGTTTCACGCCAAATGGATCACGCGCGGCCAGAAATTCGCCGGATGCTATGTCGATCGCAACGAAGGCGTACATTCCGACCAGGCGCTCCAGGGCACGTGGACCCCAGAATTGAAGTGCCGTGGCGATGACCTCGGTATCGGACTCGGTCCGAAAAACAGCACCAAGACCGCTCAGTTCGTGACGCAGTTCAGCGTGATTGTAGATTTCGCCGTTGAAGGCAACCGCTATGCCGCGGTCGAAAGACAGTTGCGGTTGCGTCGCGTGCTCCGCGTCGACGATGCGCAGGCGACGCGTTCCCATGGCCGTATCCTTGCGAAACGATACGACGGGATCGGTGACATCACCCCGGTGCAAAATGCCTTGAAGGAGCTTTTTGACAGTCGAGTCCGCATCGGTCCAGCCAATCGCGACTGCAATTCCGCACATTGGGCAAACCGCTGCTGAGACCGGGAAATGGTGACGACTGCGTTAACCATAGTCGTGCGGGTATGAAATTTGGATTAATGCTTGGGCGGTTGTTGTCGTCCGCGACGTCTAATCGAGTCCGTGCAGAACTTTTTATGCACAATTTACCCGGAACAATTGGATCACCCGCGCAATCAATTCATCGGTACGCGCGGCCAGGTTGTCGCCACAACCAGACCGAGCGCACTTGAGTTTGCGATCGCCGATGGGTCAGCTGGCGTCCGTGTCGGACAGCCCGATTGGCAATGTGAACTGAAACGCCGCGCCTTGCGTGTGGCCACGCAAAGCCGAGAGGCTGCCACCGTGCGACTCGACGATCGACCGACAGATCGACAGACCCATGCCCATGCCCTCGACTTTGGTCGTGAAGAATGAGCTGAAGATCTTGTCGATGTCCTTCGGGTCGATGCCGCTGCCAGAATCTTCGACGGTGACCTTGACTTCACCGTTTCCGAGTTCGGACCTGACCAGCATCCTGCGATTGGTAACTGATTCCATTGCCTCGATGGCATTCGTCAAAAGATTAAACAGAACCTGCTGCAGCTGGACCCGGTTGCCCGTCACCGAGACGAGCGCATCATCCAATTCGGTGTGCATGGCAATTCCGTGTTTCTGGATGGACCCTTCAAGCAGCGCCAGCACTTCGCGAATGAGTTGATTGAGGTCGACAGAAACGTGCGCCAGTTCCTTCGACTTGAACATCGAACGTATGCTGTCGATGACTTCGGCGGCGCGTCGGCCCTCCTGCCCGATCTGCTCAAAGCTTTCCCGGATCTCGTTCAAGTGCGGAGGAGTCCGCTCCATCCAGCGCAATCCGGCACTGGCATTCGCCACGATGGCTGCCAGAGGCTGATTGATCTCATGCGCGATCGACGCCGTCATCGCGCCCATCCGGCTCACGTGTGCCGAGCGCGCAAGCTCCGCCCGCGCGACCTGCAGGGCGTTTTCGGCACGCATTTTCTCCGTGATGTTCACCGTCATGCCGACGGCACCCTGATCGGGAATTCCAAAGACATAAAGCTGAACCCAGATCACCTCGCCGTCTTTACGCTGCAGCCGTTTCGTCAACTCGTAATGCTGGCGCTTGCCGCGTTGCAACTCTTTCAGCACGACCCTGTTGGCCTCGCGATCACCGGCCGGGGTGATATCAAGCGGCGTCAATTTCTTGAGTTCGTCTTCGGTGTATCCGACCATCGATTGGAAAGTCGAATTGGCCGCCGTAAAATGTTGCGTTTTGCCGAGAACCGTGACGCCCATGAAAGGATTCGCAACTACGGCTTGCCACCATGCCTTGTTCGTCCGCAGCTCATTTTCTGACTCAATGAAGGGCGTGCGCTCTTGGCGACGCACAGCAGTTCGTCTTCGGCTTTTCGATGCCTTGCTTTTCTTGCGCACAGTTCTGTTTGACATCGCCGCTGAGAACCCCACCCGACAACCTTTTTGGTCTAACGCAAAACGCGACTTTTGGAAAAGAAATTCACCGACAACATGAAGCACGCAACCGGAAGTATCTGACTGGTGCGGCTGCGGAATGCCTGCATTGCCGCAAAGCCAGTGCCGCGTCATGTGGTCGCTGAGACTACTTCGCATCGTAGCGGCTAGGTGTGGCAATTTGAACGGGGATGTCCGCGGCTTTGACAGACCCGTGTTTTGTGCTTGAACGACGTCTGTCAAATCATTCAGCGATGTGCGCGCGGGGCGTCAAAGTGCAATTTTTCTTTGGCAACCATAAGCTTGATACAGACCGAAGGGAGCTGCACCGCGGGTCAACTCCTGTTGCAGTCGAGCCGCAAGTGTTCGACCTGCTCAAGTATCTCGTGGAAAATCGCGACCGCGTTGTCAGCAAGGACGATCTTATTGCTTCGGTCTGGGTTGGCCGAAACGTGTCTGACTCGACTCTGTCAAGTCGGATCAATGCCGCACGTCGCGCGATCGGCGACAATGGGGACGAGCAAAAGCTGATCCGCACCATACCACGTCGCGGCGTGCGTTTCGTCGCCGACGTGTCCATCGCGCCGGTTCAGAGCGAAACTGCTCCTGTTTCCGCGCAACGCACGTCCTCGATGCGATCGGACCGGCCCTCTGTCGCGGTTCTCCCTTTCGTCAATGTGAGCGGGGAACCGAACCAGGATTATTTTGCGGACGGTATCAGCGAGGACATCATAACGGCGCTGTCCAAGGTCCGCTGGTTCTTCGTGATCGCCCGCAATTCTTCTTTCATCTACAAAGGCCAGCCGGTCAATACGAAAAAGATCGGCGCGGAGCTCGGGGTCGACTATCTGATCGAGGGCAGCGTCCGCAAGAGCGGCGATCGCGTGCGCATCACGGCACAGCTCAATGACACCGCGATCGGCAATCAGCTCTGGTCGGAGCGCTACGATCGCCAGCTGGCTGGCGTATTCGACGTGCAGGATGAGATCACTGAAGCCGTCGTTGCGGCTATTGAGCCGCAGATCTATGCAGCGGAGAACTTTCGCGCGCGGCGTAAACCTCCCGAGAACCTCGACGCCTGGGGTCTGGTCATGCGGGCGCTATCGCATTACTGGAGCGTGACCCGCGAAGACAATCTTCAGGCTCAAGCGTTGCTCGAGCAGGCAATCGCCATTGATGCCAACTACGCCCAGGCGCTTGCCGTCCTTGCCGTCAGTCACACCTTCGGCGCTCATATGGGTTGGGAAGACGTGCCAACTGCTGTTTCGATCGCCAAACGCACGGGGTTGGCGGCGGTTCAGGCCGACAGCGAAGACCCTTGGGCGCATCTCGGGCTCGCCACCGCTCATGTGTACATGCGCCGCTTCGAGGATTCGCTTGCGGAGTTCGAATTAGCCTTGCGCCTAAATCCGAATTTCGCGCTCGCGCAAGGCTATTACGGACTGGGTCTGTCATACGTTGGGCGCTGGCAGGAGGGCGCCGACGCCGCTCGCCACGCGCTGCATCTGAGCCCGCGTGATCCGTTCTCCGCCATCTACAACGGCGTCGCCGCTTACGCGGAGTTTGTCGGGCGCAACTATGATGAGGCGACGCGCCTCGCGCGTGAAGCGATCCGCCAGCGTCCTGATTTCGTCAGCGCCTATCGCCTGCTCGCTGCGGCCGCAGCGATGACGGGTGACGACGATCTCGCCAAGGCCATGATCCAGGAGGTTCGCCGCGTGCAGCCCGACATTTCCCTGGCCTGGATGGCACAGCAGATGCCTGTCAACGAAGCCCAACGCGCGCACTACGTGGAAGCGTTGCGCCGGGCGGGCCTGAGCTAGACACTCAAATCGTTTGAACTCGCGCCCGCGGAGCGTGTTGGTCGATCGGGCGCTGGCACAGGCAAGCGACCGCACCGAGAGCCAGGATCGCGGCTGAAACATTCAGGGCATAGGACAAGCTGCCCATTTTGTCGGTGATGATGCCGATCGCTATTGGGCCAACCATCTGCCCCATGCCGAACGCGACTGTCATCATGGCAATGGCCCTCGACCATGCTTCCCGCGAATAGTTCACGCGTATAAACGCGGTGGTCGACGACACGACGGCGAAGAACGCGTTGCCGAAGATCAGCGCGGAGACGCCGAACAATATCGGCGATGTGCCGAAGAGCGGCAACGCGGCTCCGACGGCGCTAATTCCTGTTAACAGGGCGGTCGCACCTCCCCCACGGCTTTTCGCCATCAAGCCCGACCAGGTCCAGGGATGAGCAAGCGCGCCAACACCGATGCAAGTCCAGAAAGCACTTTGTGCCAACGCTCCGCCGCCGACATTGCGCACATAAGCAATCATGAAGGTCATGTAGGCGATATAGCCGGTACCAAACAGGAAGTAGCCGATCAGATAGAAAAGCACTGGCGCAGCTTTGACCTGCGTTTTTGATGCACCAGCCGGTGCGGGTGAGTGATCGACACGCATCGTCAGCAATAGGACTGTCAGCGAGGCTGAAATTGCCGCGAGCACGCCCCAGGTGATCCACCATGATCCGGCCCCGTGCCATTCCAAAAGGAATGGTGCAACGAATCCCGAAATCAGAATTCCGGCGGCTGGGCCAAGGTAAAACAGGCTCACATAGAACGCCTGATGCTGGCGTTGGCCCTGTGCAATGCTCGTCGCGACGGCGCTACCCGCCACCATGGCGAATGCCCCGCTGACGCCAGACAACAAGCGTGCGAAACCGAACACGACCCAGTCGCCCGTAAGCGCGGACATGACAAGCGTAAGTACGGAGACAATCGTGCTGACGCGAATGGTGTGGAGCATGCCAAATCGTCGGATCGCTGCGTTCGCGCCGAGCGCACCCGCCAGATAGCCGGCAGCGTTGATCGTATTCATGATGCCGGCGACCGAATACGACCAGCCGAGGCTGTCGCGCATGTCGGGCAGGACGAGCGAATAGGCAAAGCGACAAATGCCAATTCCGATTGTCGGCGCGATCGCAAGAATCATGATCTGCCAGACTGGAGAGGTACCGATCGCTTGATATTGTCTATTCGATTCCAAGATGCACTCCTGAGCGCTTTGCCACTCACGCGAAGTAAGTCAGCGCCAAGCTTGCTGCAACCATCGCAGCCTCTAGGAAACCTTGATTTATTCTTCAGGAGCGCTTGAGACACTTGGACTTGGTACAGCACCAAGGAAACAGGCTCATATTCGCTTTGAACTATTGGCGGACATGTCAGCGACGAATGACTGCTCCGCTGTACACGCAAAGCGGACGTTATTCGATAGGGCCGGAGTCATCCTCCAAGGGCGATCGCAATAGCCACCAACGCCACGCCGACCACCACCATGACCAGGCCCGTGAGCCAGGGCGGAAGCCCGGCATGCTTCCCAAACAGAAAACCGCACAGAAATAACGACACAACGGCAAGCACATTGGAGATGCGTAAAGCCACTCTGACGTCGTCAATGACGGCGAACGGAATGACGACCGGAAACGTGGCCGCGACAACGAGGGCAAACACCCCGACCGCGCCCTGCCAGTCACGACCCGTCAACCCCGGATGTGACCGGGAAGACGGCATTTGCGAAATTTTCTCGCGTATTTCTTCCAGTTGTGCAGGCCGGAAAATCGACGCAAACACCGGCGGCAGTTCGTCTTCGATGATGCGATGAGCCTGTTCGCTCGTGGGCGCCTTGCGTACTGCGCGCCCGACCAGGGCATTGTGCCCGCGCTCACCAAGGCGAGCCATCAAATACATTCCGGCGTCGATGATCCCCCACGCCAGATTGCAACCAAGCGCGGCAATCAGCATGGTGCGGATCTGCATATCATCCGCAGTCGCGACACTGACGGCGCTCGTGACCGTCAATGCCATTATCAAGCCGAAAAGTATTTCGGAGAGCCGTTCAACAGGTTCGAGTACGCGCCCAAACAGCCGCATGGAATGCCTCGACGAACCTGCATACTACTCAGGGTCTGGCGAGGTTTGCAGACCTCAATATGAGGAATCACGGAAAAATAGCTCGTAGGAAAGCCTAGCGTGCCGTCTTTTGCTGCTCGGACCAGAATTCGAGCACTTTGGTCGCTGTCACGTTGGACAGCTTGTTGTAGTCGTTCTTGAACTTGATCAGTTCATCGTCGGTGGCAATCCGCCCGAGCACGTCGCTCTGCAGCAGTGCGCGCAACGTCGGCCAGGATATTCCTGCGGCCTTGCAGGGGACCAGCAGCGGTTCATTGCGGCCGTCCTTCAACATCTGCTTGAGCATGTCCACGGGAGCAGAGCAAAGCGTCGCGAGCGCGGTCACTGCCGCGGCATATTGGCGTTGCTTAACGAATCCCAGCAACGCAACCTGATCGAGCTCGCCCTTTTCGTGCAAGGCCTGCACACGACTCTTCGCCGCCGAAAAGTCAGAATCGAGATCGTCCGGCGCCACAACGTCGTTTGTAATGCCGGCGAGAATTTCCTTGATGTCGTCGCGCCGCTCGGGCGAAGCCACGGCCATAAGTCGCCCGCGCACGGCGTCGCTCACGCGCTGCAGCAAACGACGAAAAATGTGGATCGGGATGTCGAGACGCAAACCAAGTTTCTCGAGCAGGGATTCGTCAGCGTCGGTTTTATCCACCAGGTTGGCGTAGGCCTTTTCCGACAACTTTGCGCCTGCATTTTCGACGAGCGAGGTGATGACGCTTGTGTCCCCTCGCTCGACGAGTACGTCGGTCAGGGATTCGCTGAGACTGCTTCGTTTTGAGATTGCCAGCAGATGCGGTTGATCCTTGGCCATCGCGATCTCGACGAGATCCGGCGTGGTCAGGCGGTCCGACAGGGATAGAACAGGACCGGCAATTGCAATTTCATCATCGACCGCAAGTGTGTGGATGACGTTGGTTGGCGCGTTGTTGATGGGCGCAAGACGCTCGCTGAGTTCAATAAGCGCCCTCGCCTCCATCCGCGTAATCAGATGGCAGAGGACTTCGTCGAACACCTCGACCTGCTCTTCGCTGAGCCTTTCCTTGGCCCCCAGGAAGAGGTCGGTGATCCCTCTAAGCGTTCTGACGCGCTTCTCCTGCGAACCGTGCCGGACTGCGTCCTCGAGTTCAGAAATCAGCGGTCCGCGATGCATCAGTTGCGCCGTGCTGGAGCTTTATGGCGCTTCTGCGCCATCCATTAACCGGAAGTAAATAAAGCCTACCGGGAAAGCGTTAAAAATTCTGATGCGTCGCGGCCGAAGCCGGGGCTCGGCACGCGACTCCCAGTCGAATGCCTCGGAATGCTCGTTTATCGCACATTCACGCGGAAAAAACCCGCACCAGTTGAAGCGCGCCGGAATGCACCGTCTCGTTGGCCGCTCGATCGCTCGGCGTCAGACGAAAGGATAAGCCACGGGTGTCCTTATTGTGATCTGCAGCACAGACTGCCCTGATCCTCAACGCCATCTACCGCCGTGACAACCGGCGGGGATCATTGATGGGTGCGTTGATTTTCAAATGTCCGACCACGCAGCGGACATTTCGCTCAAATTTCAAAGTGACCAGCGAAGAACTCAAGGATCTGCCGCCTGCCGCGTCCATGCAACTTCGTTGCGATATTTGCAAAGAGCGCCACGTGTTCGTGCTGGCCGAATGTGCAGTCGACGACGAGAAAAACTGAGATTTCCATTTTCACGTCACCAGAAGCATTGCGCACACGATTTGCAATTGCGCGACAACATAATTGCTGAAAAGGGACTCACCCGGCGATGCCGAACGAAAGCGGTTTTCAACGTTTTTTTCAGAACAAAGCTGATCGATTCATCGTCCTGGGTGTGGCGATAATCATCTTGTTTGTTTTCGTGTCGAGTTACTTCTGGTGAAATGTGCTAGGCTTCGGGCTTGCCCGTGGAGGCTGCCTATGGATTTCAGACCGCTTTTACTTTGCGCCGTTCTCGCGACTGCAATCTCCCCAAACGCGATTGCCGAACCGCTCTTGACGATTTCATGTGAGAAACCCGAAGGCGTGAGCATGGCGTACGGTGTCTCGCTTGCTGATCGCATGAGCGCGCCAGCCGGCGGTCAATCGGGAAAAGTCGAACCTAGCCTGAAAGGCCCGACAAAGGACGAGTATCGCGGGAAACCGACCTTTGTGATCGACACGGACAAAAAGACCATCGGAATTTCGTGGACCGAATTTCCCGAGGATCCGGAACTGCTAAAGCAAGCGAAGGAGTCCGGTTTGCCTCACCTCCCGCCGGTGCCGGCTGCGCGGGGCAGCATCGTTGAGTTTTTCGACGAGCAGATTTCCGCCGTCCAGGCAGAGCCCTGGTCGATCATGACGTTCTCGTTCTTTCCGAAACTGGGCATGGCCTACATCAACCAGCAGGCGATCAGCCTGGCGTCAAAAAATACCCACCAGGTGGCGTCGTTTGCCCGCTGTCAGTTTTCCTGGACGCGCCCCCAGTAGCGCAATCTCACTTGCCCGGTTGCTGGCTGGAGTCCTGTTTGGGCGAATCCGGATTGATGCAGACGGCGCGATACCAGGTTGCCGCCACTGACTCGGGATAGCCGTCGTCGATATAGGCCTTGTCCTCTTTGACCAGATACAGAAATGGCCGATCGCTGACGCCTGCGCCGGACGCTTTCTTCTCTTTGACGCGGCCGCAAATGCTGTCGACGGGCTGCCCCGTCATATCTTTTCTGATCGCCCGCTTCATATCATCAAACTCGGCGGATTCCGGATCAGTCAAAATCGCCGCGGTCGTGGCCTTCGCTTTATTCACGACCGCATCGGGCGTCTCGGCGGACTGACTAGGCACTGGAGCGTCGGGCGCTGAACTGATCACCGGAGTTGCACTTTTTCCGATAAGGCCAGTCTGGTCGGTCGATTCAGTCGACGGCGGCACTGGTGCAGTTGCCGCTGTCGCGGGCGTAACTGGTGCAGATTTTATATTTGCCGGCGCTGGGCTTGGCTTGAACGCCACTCGTCTGATTTCAGTCTGCGAATTGGCCACCGTTCTTTGAACGCAGCCTTTCGTTGTGCATCGTTCCAGCGCAGCCTGCGGCGGAGTACGACAGCAGCCCATTAAGGACGCAATCAGAGCGCCGACGAGCAGCGTTCGCATTCAATCACTCCCCTTCCGCAAAATGCGGCCCGCTTGAAAAACCGCACGCCGTTGCGGCGAAGTTGGGGGCGATATTGGGCGACAAAGTGATAAGAAATTGGAAGTGGTTACAGACCACCATCGTGCGCACGAATTGCACCCGGTGCGCGCGCAATGTGTCGACGCCGGCTTGTCGCCGTTACCTCACGCGTGGCTCGATGTACCGCTTGTAGAGCCAACGACCCTGGTCGCGGCGGCGCCACACTGTGCCCCACACCAGACGACCGGTGATTGAGCGTCTCGGAAGCGTAACGGTCCACACGTGCCACGCGCCATCATCGAGACGACGGCGCGTCGCAGTCCTCAGGATCTGTACGGCATCTCGGGGAGCGGTCAGTTTTTGCAGCATTGGCGGACCCAATGCCCACATGAGCCAAAAGCGGTGCATCGAACAACTGCGGCTTGTCGTTATGGTGAGGAAGAAACCTTAATAGCCGCGCACGACAGAATGATTACGCCGAACGCCGGATGTGGACACCGGCGAACAGCAAGTATCGCAAGGCTTGGACGATCTACTGTTTCCGCTGGCGTTTGCGTTCAGTAGCGACGAAATACGGGTTGGGATTGCAGAAGCCACGATTACCAGCCAACACCGTCGGTCGGCATTCTTCTATTGTGCGGAAGCGGCAATCCCAGATCACGCTGTCTTCGCCGATCGTGACCACCGCGCACCAGGGAGCCTCCGCTTTTGCCGGCTGAAGCCCGAAGAACACGCCGGCAAGAAAAGCGGCGGCAGCCAAACCCAGGCGAGTCATTGTCGGCCTCCATGTTCGATGCCCTACTAACACCTAAGGGCCGACCAATATTCGCGCTATCAATGTTCGACACTAGGCTATTCGATCACTTCGTCGGCGGCGATGAGAGTCGAGGGCGACACGGTCAGGCCAAGCTCCTTGGCCGTTTTTGCATTGATGAGCAATTCGAACTTCGAAGCCTGGACCACCGGCAGGTCGGCGGGCTTCTCGCCCTTCAGGATGCGACCGACATACAGACCAGCCTGACGATACGATTCCGTGAAACTCGTGCCGTAGCTGATCAACCCGCCCACAGCCGCATACTCACGCCAGGGATATACAACAGGCACCGAATAGCGCTTCGCGAGCGCCACGATTTGATTGCGACGTCCTTCGTAATACGGATTGGTGGTGACCAGCAGCGCGTCCACGCCCCGCGATTGCAATGAGGCAAAAGTTGCTTCGAGGTCAGCATCGGTTCCAGCTTCCAGAACGACAAGACGTTGGCCGTTGGTGTCCGCGGCAGCTTGCATGCTCGGCAGGTCTGTCAAAGCCGGACTCTTTGGATTTGCCAGAACACCGACGGTTTTCGCGCGGGGAACGAGATCGTGCAAAAGCTGCAGGCGTTTGGCATCAAGCGCCATGCCAAGCAGGCTCACCCCTGTGATATTCCCACCGGGCCGGTTGAGCGAAGCAACAAGCCCGCCTTTCACGCCATCAGAGCTCGACGTGTATACAATCGGAATTTTTGACGTCGCGCCTTTTGCGGCGCGGGCCACAACTTCGCCACCGGTGGCCGCGATCACAGCAACAGGAATTTTGACAAGCTCCGCCGCCAGTGCGGGCAACCGCTCGTACTCACCGCCTGCCGAGCGATATTCGATTGCCACGTTTTGTCCGATGACAAATCCGGCCTCCCCCAGGCCTTGGCGGAACGCCGCAACCAGCGTCGGCCTCTCGTCCGGAGACGTGAAGCTAAGATAGCCAACGACCGGCTTTGTTTGATTTTGTGCGTGCGCAGCGAGCGGAAACGCCGCCGTGGTGCCGGCAATGAGCCTGATGAAATCCCGCCGCCTCATGGTTGCCCCCGACGCCCGAGGCACAGCCTGAGCGTCATGTACAATCGCCGGCTAAAAAATAATAAGGCGAGTTTGGCCGCATCGCAATGCGGTACCCGCGATAGTTTTATGACAATGCTGCGGAGGATAGCGATCCATTTAAGCGCCTGCGGCGGCGATTGAACTAGTCGCCTTGAGTGAAGAACGCATCTTCACCTGGAAGCGCAGGAGCGCCGTGAGTAGACGCTTTGACCGCAGTGAACGCGTCCTGAAGGAAGAGAGATTTTGCACTTTCGCGCGCCAACTCCTCGATCCGCTTTTGCAGTTTCGCGACCATTTGAGGATTCTTGTCGGCAAGATTTGTCTTCTCGGACGGATCTTCCGCGATGTTGTAAAGCTCCAGGGCCGAGGGCAACGGCGTGCGCCAGATCAGTTTCCAGTCTCCCTCCCGAACGCCGCCGCGAAATGGCTCGATGTTGTAAACAACCTCATGACGCGGTGAGGGCTTGCCGTCGCTGAGTGTCGACCAGACATCGACACCATCAAGCGGTTTTCCCTTGCTCAGGCTCGCGCCCGCAAGCCCGGCAAGCGTCGGAAACATGTCGACGACATGTATGATTTCGTTGTTCACACCCGGCTTGATGTGACCCGGCCAATTGGCGAGTGCCACGACCCGCGTACCGCCTTCGTACAGCATCCCCTTCCCGCCGCGATACGGACCGTTATCGGCAGGCAGTTTCAGATTGGAGACGTCGACGTCGCCGGAGAGCATGGCTGTGCGATTGCCACCGTTGTCGCTCATGAAAACAATCAACGTGTTGTCTCGTATTCCCTTCTTGTCGAGAGCGCCGACCACGTTGCCGATCTCATCATCCATCGCAGTGATCATCGCTGCGTAGGCGCGTCGTGTCGGATCTTCAATGTGCTTGTATTTGTCGAGGTATTCCTTCGGCGCCTGGTATGGAGCGTGCGGTGCCGTGAATGCGAGGTAGAGGAAAAACGGCGTCTTTGGATCGTGAGCATTTATCTGAGCAACCGCGTCCTCGCCCCACAGACGGGTTACATATCCCGTCTCCTTCACCGGTTTGTTGTTGCGAAACCAATCCTTCACATTTGCTGATGCGTGCGTGAAGTAGTCGACCTCGCCCACCATGGACCCATAGTGGTAGTCAAACCCTCGCTGGCGTGGCCAGTACTTGCGGTCTGAATGACCCAAGTGCCACTTGCCAACCATCACCGTACTGTAGCCGGCCTCCTTGAGTGCCTGTGGCAAGAGGCGCTCGTCGGTCGCCAAACCATATTTGCTCGGCGTTGGGATCACGGCGGTTTGCAGACCGTAGCGGAACGGATAACGGCCGGTCAGGAGTGCTGCGCGAGTCGGCGTGCACATTGGCTGAACATAGAACTGTTCGAGCCGCGCCCCGGTTTCAGCCAGCTTGTCGATGTTTGGCGTCTTGATGTCGGAGCCGTGAAAGCCGACGTCTTTCCATCCCAGGTCATCGGCGACGATGTAAACGATATTCGGGCGTGGTGGTGATGGTTGGGCGCTCGCCGGTGATGCGGCTATCAGGACCAGAGCGGTGAAACGCACCGCCAATTTCGCAGCCAAGATCGAAACACCGCCGAGCGGGAGATCGCGTTCAACCAAGCCAGCCTCCAACGAAACAAAATGAATCGCCCCAGATCGAATGAAGTGCATGGAGCAAAGGAGCGCCGCAGGTCAACCGCGAAATGATATCTACCGCGAGTTGAAATGCGCGCGCTCGGTCAAAGGCAGACACGCGGGAACGATGCCCGCTTTACCCTCGAAGCGGAGCTTCGGCTGATCTGATGACGCTCGAATTGCGTTCGCGCGTTCAGTGTTTCATCCAGGGGGCCATCGCGTCCGTCCATGCCTTTTGCCACTGTTGCGCGACCTGCATGTAAAGTCCGAACGGATTCATTTGCGAGGAGCCCGCACCGGGCCAGTTGGTCATCGCGCTGAAGGGAGACATAGACTTCAGCTTCGACAGCATCGCCGACGACGCGTTCGGCGATTTGATCTGCTCCTCCCAGGCATCCATCATCTGGTCCATCAGTTGGAGCTGCATCTCGTTCATGGTTTCCATCTGCGCGCGGGTGGCGTCGACGATTTCCTCGGGCCATCCCAGTGCCTTTGCCCCGGCAGCGATCTTGTCGATCACCGCTTCGATGTTTTTTTCGTTGTTGACGATTTGCGTACGCCAGGTCGACATCGCATCAAACGCGACTTTCACCGCCTTACGGGCCTCATCTGGGAGCCCCGCAGACAGCGTCGAATCAAACATGCGGGGGGTCGCCTCTGCGGACTTGCTTGGCATGACATCGGTTCCTTTGTGACAGAGAAACTGCAACCTAGATCGCTGCAGTGTCAGCACTTGGGTCGAACAATCAATTGGCCTATGGGGAAACGATAGAAACCAGCACGAATAAAGGGCGTTACCAGGTCCCGCACCAAATCGCCCAACTCACAAATCGTTGGCAAGAACTCACAAGACTGGCGTTTCACACGTGATGTAAAGCCGTCCTCATAGGGAGACCTTGATGGCCGCACTTATCATCGCGTTGTTGTTGGTGTTCGCAGGCGCGTTGCTGGGGACCGCGCTTCCGCGGCCCGATATCGCTGCCTTGCGGCGGTACCAGCGCCGCTGAGCCACAGGGGCGTCTTACTGACAGGCTCCGACATATTCGCCTTCGAGCGTCACCTGCGTATCCGAAAGCTGCTGATCGCCTATCCAGCCTTTCGTCGAGATGACAGCCGTATAACGAAGCGGGCTGAAAAAGGTGAACTCGGCAGCAGAGTCCATATTGAACTGTCCCCTGCACTCGAGCCGCCACGTCAACTTCTGCTCGGTCTTCGCGTACTGAGCTCGTTGACAGGTCGTGTTCATGCCTCCGAACCGCGGAGAAAACGTGTCGGCAAGATCATTCGCTTGTTCCGCGGTCAAGCAACGCGCGTTCGTCTGAGGCGGCATCTTCATTCCGTTGTTCACCGCCACGGTCGTGATTTTCCATAGACCGGGTTGAATGCCGTCCGCCGCGATCACTGGCACCGCTGCGAGACCGACCCAAATAGCCACTACTGCAGATACGTTTTTCATGAAGCACACGGCCCCTTCCGAGGCGCAATCCTGATCGGATGGTCGAGGGTTGGCAATGTCGCTTTCGGTCAATAGCCGACATTCGCCTGTTATTCGATGACCTTTTCCGAAAAGCGAACACATCCAAGCGGACCAACAGCGGACGTGGGTAGTGTCCGCCAGCGCCGACTTTCCGTTCGCATTGCAATGGCGCCGAGGCTTCACCCACCCAGGTGCAGGGCGGCGGATATCCCGCCCTCATGATTCAACAACGATCCAGCGACCGGCGATCAATCTCACTCCAGCCTGTATCCGATCCCGATCGCATAGACGCCCTGGTCCTTGAGTTGCTGGTCCTTCCGCAGCGTCACCAGCGCGCCGGTGGCCATCGTCAGCGCGTTGCATATGGCGCGGGCCACGTCGTCTTCCGGCCAAACGCTCAATCCGTCCGGCACTTCGCTCATGCTCGTGTCACGCTTTGCTTTCCAGCCGATCCGGTTCAAGGCATCGACCAGGTCGCGGGCCAAAAAGACCGAATCTTTGTCCTGTGGAACGACGGAAACGACGTGCGATCCTTGTGAGGCGAGAATGTTCTCAAAATCCGCCACCGCGGCCGGCGCAAGTTTCGGCCATTCCCGGTTTTTGAGACTGACCACTTGCCCTTCAAGGCTGTCCATTCTGGCCTTAGCCTGATCCGGGCTCGCACCATTAAGCCGCGCCTTGTACAGCGCGATAATACCGTTGCGGTGTTCGATCATCTTGGCATAGCGCCACCGCAGCATCGACCAGACGATGGCGCCCAGAATCACAACGCCCGCTGCAAAGGCGATCGGTGCTTGGGCGACCAGACGCGCTTGATCAAGGACAGATTGAACGAGTTGTTCGAACATACCGCATAGTAACAGAGAGCCTCGAGTCTCTATGCGCAGCCGGTTACCTCACGTGCAAGGTGGAACGTACGCTCACGTGTCATGGGTGATGATGGTAAAGCCGGGCTCGGTCCGCGTGTCCTGGTGCGATGGTTGATCGGTGATGACCAATGTCGAACCTGGATGCATCAGCGAACTCACGCGCTGCGCGGTATCGGGAGTGAGGCTGACGCGATTCATGGTCTCCGTGGCGAGAAGCGCCGAAAGCGCAACGGCGTTCGTTCCGGCGGGCAAGCCTATCGCCAGCCATTTGAGATGACGCGGATCTGCGTCCGGCCCTGTCAAAGTAAAGGCGTGAGTGCCGAACGGCTTTTCGGGCATTTGAATCTCGACCTGCGCGACAAAGCTTTCCTTGCCGTTCACGAACGCCGTCAACTTGCGATCAGCCGTTGAGATCACGAAAGAAGATGCTTCATGTGTTTCCGTTGTGGCGGTCACCGGATGCGGCGCCTTGGCGGAAACCTGTTTGACGACATCCCGCGCCATCTCTTCAGCTTGATTGGCGATCAGCAGCCCCGGATGCTGCAAGTCGGTATAGGCCGGTTCCCCGTCGGCGATGATCACCGGCGTGCCGAGCGTTGTGACGGTGAACAGAAGTTTGGCGAACTCGAGCGGCAGCCGGACACAGCCATGGCTCGCCGGATAGCCCGGAAGATTGCCCGCATGAAGCGCCACGCCCTGCCAGGTCAGCCGCTCCATGTAAGGCATGGGCGCATCATTGTAGGTCGATGAATGGTGGTGCTGGTCCTTCTGCAGAATGACGAACACGCCGGCCGGGGTCGTGTGTCCCGGCTTGCCGGTCGAGCAGGTTGATGCGGCGATGCGCACGCCGCCGCGATAGATCACGACCCATTGCTTCGGGATGGACACCAGCACGACGACCGGCCCACTTTGCGAACGATCCGGATGCCACTGAAATTCGCCTGGCTTCAGCGTGGCTGGGTCGACCGGCTGGTCCTGGGCGATAGCATTGGGAAACATCAATAGCGGTGAAGCCAGCGAACCGGCCACGAACAGCCGGCGCGACAGGCAGAGATCGCGATCCATTGGTCACCCCCCATTGCTCGCAACCCCTCGCCGATTGGCCGCGAACGTCCGTTTTGACACAAAACCGACATCGGCCGCCATCACCCCGACCCACTTCTGCGTAGCCGTTTAAGCCGCTAGCATGGAATTCCTGAGCCGTGGGGCGGCCATGAAGGGGCGACGAGGGAAAGGCGATACGAAAAGGCGCGGGCGCAAACCAGTTGGGGTCAAGCGCTCTCGGACAGCAGCTTTTCAACGCGCGAGCCAGTCATCACAGACGATCAAGAAGCTCAGAAGCGAGCTTGAGGAGTCACGGCAACACCAAGCTGCGACGGCCGACGTGCTTAAGCTCATCAGCCGTTCCGCCTTCGATTTGCAGGCGGTGCTCGAGACGCTGACGGAATCAGCGGCGAAATTGTGCGATGCCGACATGGCGGCGATAGCGCGCGAGAAAGACTCCGCATTTTACCATGCGACGAGTTACGGATTTCCTGACGACTATCTTGAGTTCGTAAAGAGCATCCCGCATCCAGTCGACCGCCGGAGCACGATCGGCCGGACGATGTCGGAAGGAAAGCCGGTGCAGATTCGCGACGTGCTGTCGGATCCTGAATACAGCTATCTCGAATCCCAGAAGAAAGGCGGCTTTCGCTCGATGCTGGGGGCGCCTCTTCTCCGCGAGGGCACTCCGATTGGCGTGCTTTTACTTGGGCGGAAGGATGTCAGGCCATTCACGCAAAGCCATATTGATCTGATCGGCACTTTCGCCGATCAGGCGGTGATCGCCATCGAGACCGTGCGCCTGCTCAACGACCTTCAGCTACGGACGGACGACCTTTCGGAATCGCTGGAGCAGCAAACGGCGACGTCGGATGTGCTGAAAGTCATCAGTTCATCAACGGGCGACATGAAGCCCGTATTCGAAACCATGCTGGCGAATGCCTTGCGTATCTGTGAGGCCAAGTTCGGCCACCTCCTGCTCTACGACGGCGAATGCTTTCAGGGGACGCATCTGCACGACGTCCCGCCTGCCTATCGTGCGTTCTGGGAACAGCATGGACGCATACGCCCAAATCCAAACACTGCCATTGGCCAGCTCGCGCACAGCAAACAGGTCGTGCATATCCCTGATTTGATGGACGGTGTTGCCTATCGCGAAAGAGAGCCATTGCGGGTGATCAGCGTAGAACAAGCTGGCGCGCGATCCTTTGTCGGCGTGCCGATGCTGAAGGACGACAAGCTGGTCGGCGCGATCGTCATCTATCGTCAGGAAGTGCGGCCGTTCACGGACAAACAGATCGAGCTGGTGCAGAATTTTGCCGCGCAAGCCGTCATCGCCATCGAGAACACGCGGCTGCTCAACGAGCTTCGCGAGTCACTCCAACAGCAAACGGCGACAGCCGACGTGCTCAAAGTCATCAGCCGGTCGACATTCGACCTGCAGGCGGTGCTCGACTCCCTCGTCGAGTCGGCGGCCCGCGTATGCGAGGCAGACTCGGGGATTATCCGCCGGCGCAAAGGTGATCTGTATCCCCTCGAGGCGACTTTCGGCCTGACCACCCAACAACGTGACCAGTTTGCCAGCTACACCACGAAAGCGGACCGTGGTTCGGTCTTCGGCCGGACTGTACTCGCCGGCCACACGGTTCATATTCCTGATCTTCTCGCCGATCGCGAGCTCGACAAAGGTCGGCTTCAGGCTTTTGCCGGCGTCATCAACATACGCAGCGGACTCGGTGTGCCGCTGTTGCGCGAAGGATCTATTGTCGGCGTCTTCACTCTGCAACGGAAAGAGGCTCGCCCTTTTACCCCCAAGCAGATCGAACTTGTAGAGACATTCGCTCACCAGGCAGTGATTGCGATCGAGAATGTGCGGCTGTTCAAAAGCGTGGAGGATCGGACCCGCGAACTCGCGGCTTCACTGGAAAATCTGCGCACCACGCAAGACCGCCTCGTACAGACGCAGAAGCTTGCCTCGTTGGGTCAACTGACGGCCGGGATCGCGCACGAGATCAAAAACCCGCTCAATTTCGTCAACAATTTCTCCGGCCTCTCCAGCGAATTGATCGATGAACTGCAGGACACCCTGAAGGGCGTTTCACTCGATGAGAAGATGCGGAGCGAAATCACCGAATTGATGGATACCTTGCGCGGCAATCTCGACAAGGTCGTGCAGCACGGCAGACGCGCCGACTCCATCGTCAAGAACATGCTGCTGCACTCGCGCGAAGGGTCCGGCGATCATCGGATCGTCGATATCAATGCAATCGTCGAGGAGAGCCTCAATCTCGCCTATCACGGGGCGCGCGCCGAAAAGCAGGGCTTCAACATTACCCTGCAGCGGTCATTTGATCCCGCGGCTGGCGAGGCTGACGTCTTCCCGCAGGAGATTACTCGCGCCCTGCTCAACTTCATTTCCAACGGCTTCTACGCCGCATCGAAGCGTTCTGCGGAGACAAATGGCGGCTACGAACCGATCCTGGCAGCCACCACCAAAAACCTGGGCGATCGCGTCGAAATAGCGATCCGCGACAATGGCACCGGCATTCCTCCGGACGTAAAGGAAAAAATGTTCAATCCATTCTTCACGACCAAGCCGGCCGGCGAAGGAACCGGGCTTGGGCTTTCCATCAGTCACGACATCATCGTCAAGCAGCACGGCGGCTCAATTGAAGTCGAAACGCTGCCTGGTCAGTTCACCGAGATCAGGGTGATATTGCCGCGAGCGGCCGCCTCGACACTTGAGCGGCCGTAATCGTCGCTTCAACGCTTCGTTTTGCACTCGGTTACGGCGCCCGCGCGCGTCAGACGCGCCGTGTTGCCCTTGATCCAAAACTCCATAGTGCCGTCGGCATATCTCCCACCGTCGGCCGAGAGGACCTGAGGGAGACTGACGGTTCGCCCTCGACCGGCAAACCTCAGTTGCACCGAACCCATCGGCACACCCGACCTGAACAGAGCCCTGACCGCGGTACCGTCCGCGCAGCGATAGTTCGCTTCGGCCGCGAGCGCCGAACTCACTGGCCCAAACACTGGCAGAAGCAATACGAGGCATGCCAACATCAATTTCATTGCGATCCTCCTGAACAACAACCGAGGACTAACTCATGAATCGTCGTTGTTGCAATCTACTCGGCATCCTGCTGGCCTGCGCGATAACTTTCGCGCCACACGTGGGCCTTGCAGCGCCCTACGCGCCGCTCGATTGCAAGAAGGCGGCGACACCTGCCGAAAAAACGATCTGCGGTAACTATGGCCTCGGGCAAGACGAAGCGCGCCTCGCCACGCTTTTTTCTGTGCTGACCTCTCTCGTCGCCATGGGACAGAGAGCCGATCTTACTGACGCGCAGCGCAAATGGGTTTCCGTCCGCGATGCATGCGGCAGCGATGCGGGTTGTCTCGCGCGAGTATATCAGGCGCGCATCAATGAACTCTCGCAGACACTCGATGCTTTGGCAAAGCGAGGACCGTTCTGACGACAGCAAGAGGCCGCGTCGACGGATCGCACGCGGCCTCTTCGGTTTGTTTATTCAGATTGGCTCAACAGCTTTGGCAAAGCGCCGGGATCACTGCGAGCTCAGCCATGTATCGACGTCTTTTCTCACCTGGTCCTTCGCGAGGCCGTATCGTTCCTGGATGACGCCCTCGAGCTGATCGCGGCGACCGGCGACCCGATCAAGATCATCGTCAGTGAGATTGCCCCATTTCTCCTTCACGCTGCCTTTCAGCTGTTTCCAGTTTCCTTCAACGCGATCCCAATTCATAAATACCTCCTGTGTCATTTGACGCGCCAAGACATGGTGCGCGGCTATACCCGCTAACCTTTTCGGACCGCGCTCGTTCCTTGCCTGCTTCAAAATGACAATCGATCCGCCTTTGGCTCTGATTTTATCCAGCGAACCTAAGGCGGCCCGGGGCCCTTCAAGCACCAACGCGATACGGATACGATGTCCTGCCTTTCGTGTCGGGGGCTGCAGATGAGGCGGCGCGAGTTCATCGGATTTGTTGGCGGCGCCGTATCGGCTTGGCCGTTCGGCGCACTTGCGCAGCAGCGTGATCACCTGCGCCGCATCGGCGTATTGATGGGCTTTGCCGAAACAGACGAGGTCTGGCAGACCTACCTTCACGTCTTCCGCGA
>Ga0207693_10000505_pt1 | contig 35261 bp, 34 predicted proteins | sample LARL81metaG_FD_184347 | JGI IMG/M metagenome (GOLD analysis project Ga0207693, IMG submission 184347) | Corn, switchgrass and miscanthus rhizosphere microbial communities from Kellogg Biological Station, Michigan, USA - LAR L8-1 metaG... | ecosystem: Host-associated > Plants > Roots >... | reverse complement strand
ACCTCCTCGCCGGCCGGCCGTCGCTGGCCGAGCAGGCCCGCGCGATCGGAGCCCGCACCGAGCCGGTGCCCATTCCGTGGGACTGTGCGGACGGCTTCTTCGAGGCTTACTGGCGCCGTCCCGGGGCATACCTGGACGATCAGGTACGCCGCGGAGTATCGGTGTGGGCCAGAGTCGGCCCGCAGGCCGAGCGCCGGGCAGTGCGCAGCCTCCGCGCAGACCTTGCCTCCGGCCGGTGGGCCGAACGCAACCGCGACCTCGTCGCTCTTGACGCAGCCGAACTCGGCCTTCGCCTGCTCGTCACCTGAACCACGCGAGCCAAGGCCCGGCCGTGACAGGCACATGACCTGCCAGCAGATCGGCGTGGCTGTCGTGCAGGATCTTGGTCGCGTCCCCGCCATCGTCGAGCACCATATTGGGGGTCCAACCCTGCGGGCCGCGCAAGGTCTGCTCGATGCACCACTCGTATTCCTCTTCGGTCTCGCCTTTCCAGGCGAAGACCGGGATGCCGCGGGCAGCGATCGCGGACGCCGCATGATCCTGGGTCGAAAAGATGTTGCACGAGCTCCAGCGAACCGTCGCACCGAGCTCGACGAGCGTCTCGATCAGCACCGCGGTCTGGATCGTCATGTGGAGGCAGCCGACGATGCGAGCGCCCCTAAGCGGTTTTGTCGCGCCGAATTCGTCACGTAACGCCATCAGCCCCGGCATCTCGGTCTCGGCAATCGCGATCTCGCGCCGCCCCCAATCGGCGAGCGAGATATCGGCAACCTTGTAGTCGGTCGACGCAGGCATTCGTTTCTCCTTGGTAACGGCCAGCCCAGCAAGCTCAGAAAGATATAGACATATCTTTATATCGTCAATCGGCTGATCTGAGGCCGGTAAGGCGGCACGGGCAAGACCCACGCTCCGAAGCCGAGCCCCCGCGAACTCCGGGAGCAAATCGCGAATTGTTCGTGTTCTACCAGCGGAAGCAGCGTTCGGGATCGGCCCGCGCTGTACAACGTCTGGAGGGCGAGATGCAGCATTACTTGCGGTTGGGCGGCATTGCCGCGATCGCGTTGGCTGCGGCGGCATTGTCGGCGTGCTATCCGCCGCCGCCGGAGACCATAGCGGCCGCGCCGGCGCCATGGACCCCGCCGCCGGCCTACGTGCCGCAGCCGACCGCGACGACCCCGCTCTACCCGCCTGCCGGCACGTTCGCTCCGCAGCCATACGGCCCGACGACACCGCCTGGCGCGCTGTCGAGCAATGCCGGTGCCACCTTTGCCGCTGGCGCCCCGTTCCCTCCGCCGCCCCCGCGCGTCGAGACCCCGCCACCGCCGCCCTCGTCAATGGCGATCTGGCGACCGGGCCACTGGAGCTGGAGCGGCGGACAGTATGTCTGGATCGGTGGGCAATACGCTGAGCGGCCCGCGCCGAGCGCGAACTGGGTCCCCGGCTATTGGCAACAAGGGCCGAACGGCTGGATCTGGGTCGAGGGCCGCTGGGCGTAGAGGAGCTGGCGTCGCCGGCGGAGGCTGACCATAATGGGCCAAATGGGCACATCTCCTGATTTGGTTGGGCGGTGGGGGAGGCGAGCATGAAAATCGGGTTCATCGGGACAGGGACGATGGGATTGCCGATGGTGGCGAACCTCGTCAAGAAGGGGTTCGCGGTCACCGCCTACGACGTCGTCCCGGCGGCGCTCGACGCCGCGGCGAGGCTGGGCGCGGAGCGCGCGGGTTCGGTCCGCGAGGCGGCGGCGGATTGCGATCTCGTGATTACGATGCTGCCGTCCTCGGCCAATGTCGAAACCGTCTATCTCGGGGAGGGCGGGATCATCGAGGCGGCGTCGGCTGGGCGGCTCTGCGTCGACATGTCGACGATCGACCCCGGCACCTCCCAGCGGGTGGCGGCGCGGCTCAAAGAGCACGGCATCCGGTTTCTTGATGCGCCGGTCTCCGGCGGGGTCAATGGCGCCACTGCGGGTACCTTAGCGATCATGGTCGGCGGCGACGTCAGCGATCTCGCAAAGGCGCGGCCGGCGCTCGCGGCGATGGGTGCCAACATAATCCATGTCGGCGGTATCGGCGCCGGCGAGGTCGCCAAGCTGTGCAACAATTTGATCTCGGGCTCGGCCCTGATCGCGGTCGCCGAGGCGTTTCGGATCGGCGAGGCGTTCGGCGTCGACCCGCAGATCCTGACTAATGTGATCGCCAAATCCTCCGGCGCCACCTGGGTCATGGAGCACATGCATCCGGTCCCCGGCATCGTCGACAGCGCGGCATCGAGCCGGCAATACGCGCCGGGCTTCATGACCGATTTGATGGCCAAGGACCTCGGCCTCGCGGTCGGCGCGGCGCGCGACAAGCGGGTGCCGGTCGTCGTCGCCCCCGCCGCGCAGCAGCTCTATCGCATGGCCTCCTCGCACGGCCTCGGCCGCGAAGATTTCTCCGCGGTTTACAAATTCTTGAAGCCGTCGAGCGACGACGCGCCGGTGTAGCTCAAGGCGGCCTCCCGCCCCAGCCTGGCCGTTTTGCTGTTTTTTGCATCGAATCTACAGCAAACCGCATCCCCCTCCCCAACGCGGGCGCCCGCGCCACGGCACCATCCCGAGGGCACAGAGCACGGAAACATGCCGTCAAACCCGCTGAAGCGTTTGAATAAAGTTGTTCACTTCAGGCTGTGTCCAGGTGTCCCCGTGATACCAGAAATCGAGCAGCGCATCCTGGTTGCGCGACACCCAATCGATGACTTGCGGCGACAGCTGGCGGACGACGCGGGCCGGCAGGCTATTGGCGACGACGGTCGGGATATCGGCAACCGCGACGGAAAAGCTCGGCTGCGACCGCCCCGGCTGCAGGAAATATTTCATCCGCGGCCCATGCCCGCCCATCGCCGATGAGATGAAAATAGTACCGGGCACGCCGGTCTGGGCCGTCGTGAGGTTCGCCATCTCTACGACATCGTTGCCGGTCAGCTCGTCGGCCAATCGGGTGTCGGCGGGGATCTGCATCGTCTCTTTGCCAGTCATGATTTGTGCTTAGCACAGAACGGCACCCAACTCGAACCCGTGTCGGATGATGAGAGCGCACCCTCCCCGGCTTATAAATTCCCGAAGCCGTCGAGCGACGACCCTGTTTTTGCAGCGAATCTAAAGCAAGCGCCATCTCCCCTCCCTGACCCTCGCCCGCGCCAAAGTACCATCTGGGAGGGACGGTAGCATGCGATTGTGGCAATTTTGCCGATCGAGACCGGAGTCCGCTCTGTGCAATGCCTGATGGGGTCGGGTACAGGCCGCTTGGTGAGAGACGTATTGGACGTCCGTAACCAGCCCTCGCGCCTTTTTTCGATCGCGATCCAAGACCACGATTTCGCGCGCACAACCCCGGGCCACGAGGGCGGTCAGACACGCCGACCCGACGGCACCTGCGCCGATGATCCCGACTTTCATCTCCCGCTCCTTCCGGTTGCCGGTGAAATCAGTTTGCCGCGCTGCCCTAAGCAGAGTTCATTGCGTGTTCCGATGACCGATCGCCCACACATAATCTGCGACAGCGGCGAGGTCGGCTTTGGACAGCTGGACGCCACCCATCGGCGGCATCACACCGGTGTGGTCCTTGGGCTTCGGCACACCCTTGACGATGGTTTGGGTGATCGCCCGAACGCTGCCGTCGCTCCATAGCCATTTGCCACTCGTCAAATCGGAACCCATGGCCGTGCCCTTGCCGTCCGTGCCGTGACATCCCGCGCAGGTTCCCCCGTCGGCCTGTCCGTGGAAAATGCGATAACCCAATGCCACTTGGTCCGGCGACGTGCCCGGCGGTATCGGAAGTGGGCCCGCCCCGGCGTTTGGATGAACACCCTCCGGCGGCAGAACATTGCTCGATGTCGAAGCCTGTGCTGCGGGAGGCGGAGGCGCTGCGGCCGCAATTCCGGCTGTGCTCGCACCCTGGAAAGTAACGCGCCAAATGCGGCCGCCCTGATCATCCGCAATATACAGTGCGCCATCGGGCCCGACCGCCAACCCCGTTGGGCGGTGTGCCGCTTGACCGGGCTCCTGGAACGCCCCAGCGAACCCGTCCGCGAAGACGACGAACGACCCGGAAGCCTTGCCGTCGACCATCGGCTGGAACACTACGTTGTAACCGCCTTGCGGTTCCGGCGCGCGGTTCCAGGACCCATGGAATGCAATGAAGGCACCGTCTTTGTAGGCCGACGGGAACTGGCTACCCTCATAGATCAGCATGTCGTTGGGCGCCCAATGAGCCGGGAACGCCGCTACCGGCGCCTCTTTCTGCGAGCAGATACCCACCGACTTTCCACCATCGCCACCGTATTCCGGGGCCAGGACCAGTTTTTTCTGGACATCATCGTAATAGCATTCAGGCCAGCCGAAATCGCTTCCTTGCCGCAGTTGGAGCAACTCCTCGGCCGGCAGGTTGGCGTTCTGCTTCAATGTATAAAGCTTGGGCCAGTTCTGCCCGAGTTGGTCCCGGCCGTGCTGGGTCGCAAAAATCCTGCCCGCGGAATCGAAAGAGATCCCCTCGCCGTTGCGAAGACCGGTAGCAAAGCGCTCGGCAGGCGAGAAATGCTGATCCAGCCGGTTGGCGTCGTAGCGCCAGGTGCCGGCTCGGGTCTCCAACTCCGTGCAAGGGTTATTGCCCGGCACATTCGGCATCCGATTCTGGCTCTGGCACGAATTGGTGGCAGATCCCAGGTCGACGTAGAGGTTGCCCTGTGGGTCGATCGCGAAGGGGTGCATGGGATGATCGCCGGTCACCGGCAACCCTGACACGACGGTCTCCGGCGCTGCGGTCGGTTCGATCCCACTCGCCGGCAGTTCGTAGCGCACGATGCGATCGTTCGTCTCAGCGTAGAGATAGCCCTTATAGATCCTGACGCCGGTACCCCCTGCGTTGCCGTCCGCCACACCCGGACCAAAGCGGACGATCTTGTCGGCCCGGCCGTCACCTTTGGTGTCCTGCAGGGCAATCAGAAACCCGCCGGGCGGCGGCGTGTCGTTGTGGTAATAGAGCCCGCTCCAGGTGTTGACGTAGACGACCCCGTTGGCAGCCACCACAAGCTGCCGGGCATGGCCCAGCTTGTCTGCAAAAACGGTGGCGCAGAAGCCGGGAGATAGCGTGATGCCGCCGCTATCCCCAGGGCAGGCGCCCGAACTCGCCGGCGAGGCTCCGCCGGTTGGTTGAGCGTGGGATCGTCCCGCCGTCAATAACAGTCCGGCGACGAAGATAGTCGCGGCACCTATGCGCAACTGTCTTACAAATCTTGCGCGAGTATTCATTCCTGCCGGCTCCGTGGGACAAGTGAATGCGCTTGGCGCTTTTCGCAAACGCCCGTCACCGGCCTCTGCTCCAATCGGTCAGAAAAGAACAGGGACGACGTGTGTTTGGTCGACTTTGCGACGGTTCGGCGCCCGAGGTCTTGCCAGGGCACCCATCATCCTCGGCGGGCAAGATTGCGTCGGTGCACCATGGGGGTTCAGCCAAACGCAGGGGGCTTCGACTAATCGTCCGCCGCTACGGGCATCGGCTGGCGGCGCGGGCCACGGACCAGCAGCAACAGCGGCAGGGAGGCGAGGATGACGCCAAGCATCAGCGCGAAATCGTCGTTGTACGCGATCATCGCGGCCTGACGGGTGACCTCGTGATTGAGCGCGGCGATCCCGGAGGGGTCCGTCAGACTGAAGGGTGCGGACAGGTAGGGCGCCTGGGCCAGCGGGTTGTCCGGGCGCAAATGCTCGACCAGACGCGAATGAACGATCTGCGTATTCTGGCTAAGTTGGGTTTCGAGGATGGCGATCCCAATGCTGCCGCCGAGCATCCGCATCAGGGCGCGGAGCGCGGTTCCCTGGGTCAGGATGTGGTGCGGCAGACCCGAGAGCGCGAGAAGATTGAGCGGCACAAAGGTGCAACCGAGCCCGAAACCCTGGGCGAACCCGGCGAACAGGATCGGCCCCGACCCCATGTACAGTGAATAACCGGTCATCTGCCACAACGATGCCGCGGTCAGCAGAAACCCGACCAGGATGAACAGGCGGTTGTCGACCCGGTCGATCATGCGGGCGACTAAAAACATCGCCAGCATCGTGCCGAACCCGCGCGGGGCCATCATCCAGCCGGCGTCGAACACCGGATAGTTCATCAGCACCTGCATCATCGACGGCAACAGCGCCAGCGTGCCGCTGAGGATCATGCCGACCCCGAACATCAGCAGGCTGCCGGCGACAAAATTCGGACTCTTCAATAATTCCCGATTCAAAAACGAGCGTTCGCCGGTCGTCATGGTATGGACGGCCAATTGGTAAAAACACAACCCCGCGATCGTCGCCTCGATCCAAATCTCGGTCGAGTAGAACCAGTCTTTGAGCTGGCCGCGGTCGAGCATCAATTGCAGCGACCCGACGCCGAGGCTCAGCATTGCAAACCCAAAGACGTCGAATGGGTCGCGGCGCATGGTGCGGGAGTGGCGGATGAAAACAGCGATACCGAGCGCACACAATGCCCCGACCGGAAGGTTGATATAGAAGCACCAGCGCCAGTCGAGGTTTTCGGTCAGCCAGCCGCCGAGGGTCGGACCGATGATCGGCCCCATCATCGCGCCGGTGCTGAAGATCGCCATCGCATAGCCGTGGCGCTCGCGCGGATAGATCGTAAACAAAGTGGCCTGGCCGAGCGGCACGAGCCCGGCGCCGCACACGCCTTGCAGGACGCGGTAGAGCACGAGTTGCGAGAGGCTCGTCGCCGCGCCGCACAACGCCGAGGCGAGCGTGAACCCGACGACCGAGGCGAGGAAGATGTATTTGACGCCAAAGCGGCCGGCGAGCCAGCCGGTCAGCGGCATCGTGATCGCCGAGGAGACGATGTAGGACGTCAATACCCACGAGATCTGGTCTTGCGATGCCGACATGCTGCCCTGGATGTGCGGCAGGCAGACGTTGGCGATCGTCGTGTCGACCCCCTGCATGACGCAGGCGCAGATGATCGTCGCGGTGGTCGCGGCCCGGTTGGCCGCCGGCGGGGCGCTTTCTCCCCTCAACCCTCCGGCCTTCGCAGTGGTAGCCGACGGGCGGCGCGCCTAATCATCGGCCTCTCGAATTCATTTTGTACAGATATACCCGTAACCCTTACCGCTTGTCTCGTCACCCACCCACCGCATGGCCGGCTCCCGGTACCCTGGGCGGCCGCTGCATGGTATAAGCCGCACCCGGCCGACGAGGAGGGTTCGCCTGATGAAGAACGGCATGGTCATCATCGACGCCGACGGGCACGCCGTCGATTACGAGCCGGTGTACCGCGAGCGGCTGCCGCAGGAATACCGGCAGCGGGCGACGATCTATCCTTCCGACAATTTCGACCGCACGCAAAACGGCGCGCTCGCCGCCAAGCGGCCGTCGTCGCGGGCGCAAAACCTCGCCGATAACGCCCAGGAGGGGATCGACCTGCAGATCATCTACCCGACCGGCGGGCTGATGCTGACACGGGTGCGCGAGCGGGACTATGCGATCGCCTTGTGCCGGGCCTACAACGACTGGCTCTACGATTGGTGCGCGATCGACCGCAAGCGGCTAAAGGCCGTCGCCCTGGTGCCGTTGCACGTCGACACCAGGGCCGCCATCGACGAGATGGAGCGGGCGGTGTCAAATCTCGGCAATGTCGGAGTTATGGTGAATACCTACGACCGCAGCCGCAATATTGCTCATCGCGATTTCTGGCCGTTCTACGAGGAGTGCGCCCGTCAGGGCGTGGCGGTGGCATTCCACGCCTCGGGCAGCGACACGCTCGATCCGCTGTGCCATTTCGAGAATTTCCTGCAGATCCACACATTGTCGCACGCGCCGGAGCAATTGATTGCCTGTACCGCGGTCATCTACAGCGGGCTGATCGAGAAATATCAGGATTTGCGCGTCGCCTTCCTCGAAGCAGGGATCGGCTGGGTCCCGTTCTGGATGGAGCACATGGACGAGGAATACGAGTTTCGCCGGTTCGACGCCCCATTGTTGAAGGCCAAGCCGTCTGAATACATGACCTGCGGGCGGGTATTCGTGTCCTGCGAGCCCGAAGAGAAGACCTTGCGTTACGTGCCCGAGTTCTTCCCGGCCGACAATATTCTGTTCGCCTCCGACTACCCTCACTGGGACGGTCAGTTCCCTGACGCGGTTTCGACCTTGGCAGACCGCACGGACATCGCGGACGAGCTCAAGCGCAAGATCTTCTTCGACAACCCGTTGCGCTTTTATGGGATGACAGTCGACCCCGCCAGCTTTGGCGCGGGCCATTAGGGAAGGGAAAATACGATGCCGAAAATCCCGGCAGAGCGGCTCGGCGAGATTGGGCGGGCGCTGTTCGTGGCGGCAGGGACGCCGCCGGAAGAGGCCGAGACCGTCGTGCGCCATGTGATCAACGCCAACCTTGCGGGCCATGACTCGCACGGAGTGATCCAGATCCCGACCTATATCGAGCGCATCAAGGTCGGGCACATCGTACCCGGCGCGCCCTGGAAGATCGTCCAGGAATCGCCGACCACCACGGTTGTCGACGGGCATTGGGGTTTCGGCTACGTCGCCAACGAGCGGGCCATGCGGCTGACCATCGAGAAGGCCAAATCCGCCAATGTCGCGGCCGCCACGGTATTCCGCCAGGGGCATATCGGCCGGGTCGCCTCTTATACCTTGATGGCGGCGCGGGAAGGGATGATCGGCATCGCCACTGCCGATTCCGGACGTTCGCCCAAGGCGGTGGCGCCGTTTGGCGGGCGCGAGGCGCGGCTCGGCACCAACCCGATCTCGATCGCCATGCCGTCCGATCTCGAGGGACCTCTCTACCTCGACATGGCCACCTCGGCCGCAGCGGCCGGGAAGATCGCGCTGTCGGTCGCCCGCGGAACTCCGGTGCCGCCGGGCTGGATCATCGACCGCGACGGCAGACCGACCACCGACCCGAGCCAGCTCCGCCAGGGCGGCGCCCTCCTTCCGGTCGGCGGCAGCGAGGGCTACAAGGGCTATGGCCTCTCGGTGATGGTCGAAATCCTCTGTGGTCTCTTGACCGGGCTCGGCTTTGGGGTCGAGCCGACCGGCCGCCACAATGACGGCTGTTTCATGGCGGTCTTCAAGGTCGACGCCTTCCGCCCGCTCGCCCAGTTCAAGCAAGACATTGGCGAGTTTGTGCAGTACTTGAAGGCGACGAAACCTGCCGAAGGCAGCAGCGGCGTTTACTATCCGGGCGAAATCGAGCACATGCGCGAGGCGGATCGTCGCGCCAACGGCATCGAGATCGAGGATACCACTTGGTACAAGCTGCGCAGTCTCGCCGAAGGTTACGGGTTGGCGGACCAGCTTGGATTCACCGAAGTCGAGTAAGCTTAATGCACGGCCAAGTCTGAAAAGAGTGGCGGATCGCAGACTTATCGAGTACAACTCGGTTGGAGACTTGGAGAAGACTTCAGGGGGTTGTTGCAGATGCGGGGGGTGGCGTTTGTTGTTCTATTCGGACTCGTCGCTTGCGCCACGGGGGATGCCGTGACCTCCGCAAACGCTTTCTCGGAGCTGCGCCAGTGGCGGACGGCGGCCGGAAATCCGCCTTCGAAAAACGAGTTTGCAGCAGTCGTCGCCGCCTGCGAAGACCGGGTGAAGAATGCCAACAAGAGCGGCCCGATCGAGGGCTGCCTCGCCGATTACGGCTTGCGCCGCGTGGAGTAAACACCGCCGCCGGACGGCACGCTTCTCTATATTTTCCCGTCGAGCAGGGAAACTCTATGTGCCGGTGGGGCGCAGCTGCGAGTGGCCGTCACTACGCCAGGTAGCCAGCTCGTCCCAGCTGTCGGCTTCCATGAACTGGGCCCAGCGGCGGTATAGGTTGCGCATTGGCTCTTCGCTCGACTGGGCTTGGGTGATTTCGACGACCCGCCCCGGGATGTGCAGCCCGTCCCACTCCCAGTCCTCGACCGCACAGCCCATTCCCTGCTCGTAGCAATAGGCATAGCGCCGCGCGATCGTGCCGCGGCTCGCGGCATGGGCGTAGTTCCAGTTCTCCATATCGTCCTGCTCGGTCAGGCCCGCCGGACCCGAATAGCGGATGTAATAGTCACGCAGGAACTTCTTGACCTCGGCCGGGGCATCGCGGTCGACCAGGAACCAGCGCCACACCTCGGTCTGGTGCGGCCCGCGCGGATGCCAGACGGCGATCGTGCGCGGCTGGCGCGGCAACAGCGCCGTGGTGGGGAAGATCTCTCCGGGGGCGCCGATCAGGCGGCCATGGGCGTCGGTGCGCCGGCGCCGCCGCTCCTCTTCGCAATGTCGGAAGTACTCGGCGACTTCCGGCGAGTTCTGGTAGGCCGGCGGGGTCGGCTGGTCCTTCGGCAAGACGTAGACGATCGTCTGATGGCCGCGGTCGGGAATGCAGACATGCAGTCGGCGGCTCATCATCCGCTCCGGCATGTCGCGACGACTCTGGCCGCTCGGCCCGATGCCGACGAGGTCGACCGAGCGATGGCTGATATTGTGGTAGGCGTCGCCGCTGAAGTTTTCCGCCGGGAATTTCCAATTGCACGGGATCAGCCATTTCTGCACCCCGCACAACACTTCGGCCTGGCCCTCGCGCCCGTCCCAGCCGTCGAGGATCAGATCGAGGAAGGTCGCGAACTCGCCAAGATATTCGAGAAACGGGGGGGCCGACGGGTCCCAGGTCGCCCAGACCGAGCCCTTGTAGTTGCACGATTGCGCCACCTCGACCAGACCCCACTGCGAGCGGTCGAGCTTCGAGCGATAGGCCTCCCGGAAATAAGGGACGCCGACCAGCTTGCCGTCCGTCGAATAGCTCCAGCCGTGATAGGGGCAGGTGAAGACAGCGGTGCTGCCCTCGTCGTAGCGGCACACCTTCATGCCGCGGTGACGGCATGAATTGAGGAAAACATGGATCTCGCCCGCCCTGTCGCGGCACAGGATCACCGATTCCTCGCCCATCGAAGACGCGAAGAAATCGCCAGGCTTTGGAATCTGGCTCTCGTGCCCGACAAACAGCCAGGACCGGGCAAACACCCGCTCCAGCTCCTGCCGGTAGATCTCCTCGTTGACGAAGATCTCGCGACTGATCCGCCCCGCCGCGAGATCGACGAGACCGTTGCGATACCCTGCTGTCCGTGCGGTTGCCATTGCCGCTCTCCTAGCTTCTACCCCGCCGCGGGTCTGCCGTTTGATATGCCGCCACATCCCCGACCACCGCGCGCAATTCGGTCCCGGCCATTGCTTCAAGTATCCGTGCGGCGATCGGAAAGCCTTCCTGGCCCCAGCCCCGAGCCTGGGCTCGGCTCAGCACATCGTACGCGAGCAGCCCGAGATGGGCCGGCGCCGCGACGTCGCGCGCCAGATCGCAGGCGAGCTGCAGATCCTTGGCGACGATGTCGAGGGTTCCGCCGGCGGCGAACGAGCCCGGCAGGACCGAGCGCGGGATGTTGTCGAAGGTCCGGCTGGCGCCAGCGCTGACCGGGACGATCTGCGCCAGGACGCCGAGATCGATCCCCGCCTTGGCGCCGATCAGCATTCCTTCGAGCGCGGCGACGAAGTTAGTGTAGCCGAGGTACTGGGTGACCAGCTTGGCGGTGCAGCCGGCCCCCGCTCCGCCGACGTAGAAGATGTTGCCGGCCATCGCCGCGAGAAGCGGCCGATACCTGGCGAAGACCGCCTCGTCACCGCCGACCATCACCGTCATCGTCGGCGGACGACCGCTGACCGGCGCATCGAGCATATCAAGGCCGCGTGCACGGCACGCCTCGGCGACTCGGCGCGCCACCGCCGGCGCATTCGTCGTCATGTCGATATAAGCGCCGCCGGCTGGCAGTCCCGAGAGGATTCCGACGGAAGCATCGAGCACCACGGCTTCCACCTCATGCGGCCCCGGCAGCGACGTGAACACGACTTCGCTCGCGCGCGCCACCGCCGCCGGATTTTCCGCCGAGTGCGCGCCACGGGCTTCCAGAGGCGCTGTTGCTTGGGGTCGGACGTCATAGACCGTCAACTGGTGACCGGCGTCGATCAGACGGCCGGCCATCGGCCCACCCATCGTGCCCGTACCGACAAAGCCGAGCTGCATCGGATTGCCCTTCCGTTGCCGCGGGGAAGCTACCGCGTCAAACCGAGCGAGACAATCGGCAGGCGAGGCCTCGGCGAGGCGGAACCGGTAGGAAGGAGCGGCTCAAATCTCGGACAGATCCGCCGGTGGCCGTGTTGCGCTCTCGGTCCCGTCGGCGAGCTTCTCATATTCGAGAGCCAATTCGAGCAACCGCAGCTTGATTGCCCTCGTCGTGACCCCCTCAGCCACCTGGCGGGCGCGTGCGGCCTTTCGGCGGTAGTATTCCGCCGGTTGCGGCGGCAAGTCTGACGACTGATCCATGGCGCGCAGCATAGCACGCCTGCCGCGGCGATGGCAGATTTGCCGTTAACCCGCGACACCCAGGCAACGGGGCTATTCCCGCGTCGACGGCACGGCCTCGATGTTCCACAGCCGTTTTACTCGGGCGGCAACTTTTGCTTGACGATGTTGGTCGCGCCGAGCGGCGTGTTCGCCGAGCGCTTCGCGGTCGGCGTCAGCGACCGAAGCCTGGGTCGGCAGGACGCAGGCGGTCGGGCACCTCGTTACTCCTCTTGTCCGGATGAACTCCGCTACCGCGGTTGCAAAATCCTGGCTGGAGACTAGATCCCGCGCTCCCTCGTTAAGCATTGAACTGCTCCATTTACCAGCCGAATCGGGCGGTATGATCGACCTGTGCGCAGGGGTAGCTAATTAACCAACCGCCATTCCGCCATGACGGGATTACCGAAGGTCTGAAGCAGTAAAAACGCTATGTAGCTTTACGGGAACTTGCTCTCGGCTTTTGCCGCGCACTCGGCCGGGGAACCTCCCTGTCGAGTTCCTTCGGGACATTCGTGCATGTTTCCGGCATGTTCGCCGTGAAACCGCCGGTATCCTGACCTAAACTCGGCTCAATCAGCGCCGGCGCTTGCGCGCTGCGACTGCTTCGTCCCGACGAAAAGCTCGATAGTTTCGGTGTCTGGAATGGCCCCGCTGGGCGTCACCCGGCTCTGGTAGGGAATATTGAACTTTGCGAACCCGTCCAGCAGTACCTGGGCTGTATCCGAATGGTCGTCTCCATTGACGTAGACATTTATCCCCGGAGACCGGACGTCGCCAAAGATCTTGGTTACCTGCGGACCTTGCACCTTCCAATGGGCGGCCTTCAGTATATTTACCAGCTGGTTGGCGTATCGATACGCCTCGAGATCATCCGGGATACAAGAGACGATTACCCGGCGACTGCCGAACTGGCTCAGATGCGCCGCTAGATCATCGGCGGAGGTCTGCGCGATCGAGCGGGCTCGACTGCCCGCTTCGAGTTCTTTGATGCGGTCCTCCAGCGCCGTTATCCGTCGGTTCAGATCCGAGACGCTCGGTCCGTTGAACGCCGCAGGTAAACCTGATGGCGCAGCGCTGGTTCCTGCGAGGGCCGCGGTCTCCTCTGCTTCTCGGCGAGCGAGCCAGACCGTGGCGGCGATGGCAAGGCACCCGAAGACGAGAATGCCCGCCATCCACAATCGCCGGCCATTCGGAGCCGCGGGAGGCGATCCTGTCGCGGTCAGGGCCAGGGCAGTCACGACAATCGCCAGCAGGGTCGGCAGCCAAAAAGGCATTGCGTTATGCCGCTGGAACCGCGTCGCGCACGGGTTCCGCCCCCGGCCGGCCGGCGCCGATCGACAGCGCCATCAGTGCTGCCGCGAAGCACAGTAGGCCGGCCAACAGGAACGCCTCGAGATAGGTCCCGAACGAAATCCGCAGCACCCCGCCCAGATAGGCGGCTGCGGCGCCGCCCACCTGATGGATCACAGTGATCCACGCGACCATGATCCCAGTTCTCTCGGTTCCGACCACCCGGCTCAACAGGCGAACGGTCGGGGGGACCCCGGCGATCCAGTCGAGCCCATAAAACACCGAGAACAGCGACAGGCCGTAAAACGACATGTCGAAGGCGAAAGGGAGATAGAGCAAGGAGAGGCCGCGCAGTCCGTAATACCAGGCGAGAAGCAGCCGGTTGTCCACGCGGTCGCTGAGCAAGCCGGAGAGCGTACCGCCCAGGAAACTGAACACACCGGTAGCAGCGAGCAGTCCCGCCCCGGTGACCTCGGCCAGACCGTGGTCGACGCACGCCGGAATCAGATGCGTGCCGATCAGACCATTTGTCGAGGCGCCGCAGACAAAGTAGCTGCCGGCGATCAGCCAGAAGTCGCGTGAGCGGGCGCTCTCGCCAAACGCACGGAACGCGAGTGTCAACGGGTTGCCATCAGATGCCGGCGTGGGCCGGGGGCCCCGATCGTCGCCGTAGGGCGCTAGGCCGAGATCCTCGGGTCGGTTGCGCATCAACAGCGCAATCAGCGGGACAAAGACGGCGACCGAAGCTGCCAGCAGCAAGGACATCGCACGCCAGCCGGCGCTGGTTGCAAGGCCCGCCATGGTCGGGAGAAAGATTAGCTGGCCTGCGGCGTTCGCTGCAGTCAGCACACCCACAACGAGCCCCTGCCGCACTCGGAACCAGCGGGCGGCAATGAACGCCGCCAGAAAATTGCCGATCACGCCGCAACTTGCGCCGACCACGACGCCCCACAGCAGAACGAGCTGCCAGGATTGCCGCATCGCCGGGGTCAAAGCGACCGCGATCGCGGTCACCGCGAGTGCCGCTGCCATTGTGCGCCTGACGCCAAAGCGATCGATCAGCGCCGCCGCAAAAGGGCCGATGAGGCCATAGAGCAGCAGGTTGACCCCGACGGCAAACGAGATTGTCGAGCGCGCCCAGTGAAACTCGTTTTCGAGCGGCACGATCAGGACACCCGGTGCGGCGCGGACTCCTGCCGTCAGCAGCAGCACGACGAAGGTGACTCCCGCGACGACCCAGGCATAGTGCAACTTGGCTGGCAGACGCATCGAGCTCTTCTCAAAAGAGAGTGGGGCCGACAATCGAGATCTGTCCGCACTCGCGATCTTACAGACCGGCAGGGCGGTCCAAAAGGACAACGGGCTTGGATAAAGCCCGGCGATGCCGATCTCTTGGGGATCCGTTTGACGAGGCTGCGAATGCGAGCGATCGGCCAATGGCGAGCGATGTTCCCCCGGGCTGCTCGCGTTCCGGTCGAGGCGCCCTCGCGCGGCAGCATCGCGAGGGCCTTGCGCGAGAACGCGCTTTTGGCGTTCCCACCGGAGGCTTTCGAAGAGGAAGTGGTGGTGCGCAGTTTTCTCGGCCGGCGGCAGGTCATTCTCAACCGGCCGGCCAGCATCCAGCACATTCTTGTCGATAATCCGGCGAGTTACCGCCGGACCTTCGCGACGATCCGCATGCTGCGCCCGTTGCTGGGCAATGGCATCCTGCTCAGCGAAGGCGAGGACTGGCGGCAGCAGCGGCGGACCCTGGCGCCGGCATTCGGGCCGCGGACGATACCGCCGCTGGCGTGTCACATTGGGCAAGCGACCGGCGCCCTTATAGATAGGCTCGCGCGCCGTGGCGGGACCCCCGTCGATCTCCTCACCGAGATGCAATTCCTCGCGCTCGAGATCGCCGGCCGGTCGATGTTTTCGATGGCCACGGATCGGCACGGGCCGGAACTACGCGAACTCATGACCGGCTATGCCGAGCATCTCGGCCGGCCGAGCGTCCTCGATTTTCTGCTGCCCCTGCCGATCCCCAGCCCGCGCGATCTTGCACGGCGGCGATTTCACCGCCGCTGGATGGCGCTGATCCGACGGCTGATCGCCGAACGGCGCGAGCGGGCGTCCGAGGGTGTCCCCACCGATCTGTTCGACCTGCTGTCGACCGAGGAGAGCGACCCGGATCGGCTGGCCAACCAGGTCGCGACCTTGATCACCGCCGGGCATGAGACGACGGCGGTTGCATTGTTCTGGGCATTCTACCTCGTCGCGACGACCCCCGGGATCGACGAGCGGATCGCTGCGGAAGCCGGGCCGCTCGATCTGGGCCCGGACAGGGCCGCCGAAGCCTTGCCGAAGCTCGTCTACACGCGCGCGGTTGTGCAGGAGGCGTTGCGGCTCTACCCGCCGGCTTTCACCCTGGTGCGCCAAGCGCGCCATGCCGATACGGCCGGCGGGATTGCTATCCCCGCGCGCGCGATCGTGATGATCGCCCCCTGGGTCTTGCACCGGCATCGGCGGCTTTGGGACCGCCCAGAGCAATTCCATCCGGCGCGGTTTCTGCCCGGTGCACCGGCGCCCGAGCGCTGCGCTTATCTGCCTTTCGGCGTGGGCCCGCGCGTCTGCATCGGCGCGCAATTCGCGCTAACGGAGGCCACGTTGGTCGTGGCAGGGATGATTCGGGCGTTCCGTATCGAACTCCCCGATGCGGAACGCGTCGTGCCGGTTGCGATCGTCACTACCCAGCCCGACCACCCTCCGCTGTTCCGTCTGGCCCCGCGGCAGTAACCGGGCGCGACCCCGTCTTCACTGTTGGCTATCGCCGACTTGGTTCCCGACGTGAGAAGGGCGTGAGCCCGGTGCACGTGCGGTCGGTCTTTGTTTCTTTATAGGAATTAAATGCGAATTCGACCTGCAGTACTGGCTCGGTACTGGGATAATATCGAAGCACAACCGAATAAAATTGGAACAGAAAAGGATCGACGAGACCCGCAAAGCGTGTTCTGTTGCCATCGAGTTCATCCATTGATCGTGCGCTACAGGGCGGCGACAAATTTAAGGGGAACGGGCATATGGCATCGGTTCCGGGCGGACAGTATACGTTCTTCGCAAACGGCAATAACGTGAATGTGGCCGCGACACCGGACGGCAGTGGCTTGCCGCCCCCGGTAGCCGGACAATTCAACCTTGAGCTACTGACGTCGGGAAGCGGCTCCGCCTCCATACCGCCGGGATACCAGGGAGTGGCGATACTGTCGCCGGACGGCAAGACCCTCGATATGGTAGCCGGCGATTACGGCGTGCACGTTAGAGGCGGCGGGCCGCACACGATCATCGCCGGTACAGGCAACGACACGATCTATGGCGGCAACGGTCCGACCATGATCATCGGCGGTTCGGGTGACGATCAGATCTTCGGCGGCAACGGACCCGACACGATACAGGGCGGCAGCGGCCGTGAAACGATATACGGCGGGAATGGGCGCGACCTTATCATTGGAGGCAGCGGTGCCGAACTTATTGCCGGCGGCAACGGCAAGGACACGATAGTCGGTGGCAGCGGCCCCGATACGATCTATGCCGGTCGCGGCGGTGACTTGATCATAGGCGGCGGCGGTGCAACTTCGATCTTTGCGGGAGACGGGCCGGACACGATCGTCGGCGGCAGCGGACCAACCACAATATATGGCGGTATCGGCCACGCCACAATTACTGGCGGCACTGGCCCGACGACGATTTACGGTGGAGACGGCAGGGACTTCATCACGGCCGGCAGCGGTCCAACCATGATCGTCGGCGGAAACGGCAAGGACACGATGATTGGCGGCAGCGGCCAAGACACAATCTTTGCCGGTCACGGTGGCGATTTGATCGTCGGCGGCAGCGGCCCGGATCTCATTTTTGGCGGCGACGGGCGCGACACGATTTTTGCCGGAAGCGGTGCCGACACGATCTATGCCGGGTCGGGCCGCGCATTGGTTCATGGTGGTTCAGGGCCGGATCTGATCGTTGGCGGTGGGGCGAACGACACGATTATGGGGGGCAGTGGACCCGACACGATCGACGGCGGATCCGGACACAATTTGATCACCGCGGGAAGCGGCGGCACACTGATCCAGGACAGCGGAGTGAGAGGTCAGGACACTGTCGTCGGGTTCAGCCAAGCCCACGGCGACGCCATCACCTTTGTGGGCCAGGATGCCGCTACGGTTGACCATGTCGTGGCGACAGCCACCGTCAGCGGCGGCAGCACGACGCTCACCTTGCCGGACGGCTCGACTATGACCCTCGTCGGGATTACACATATCGACAGCACGTTCTTCCACTGATCACAGCCGATCACCGCACCGCTGCGGGAGGATCGCAGATGTCGAGCGCCGCCGATGCGGTGCTCGACTTTTTTGGCGCTGGCGAAACTGTGAAGAGTTAGGTTCAGGTCAGGCGATCAGCTGTTTACGCCGACCTGCTGATTTATCCATTTTATTTGGCCCTGCAGGTCGAAATTGCGCTGAAAGATCTTCTGCGACAGACCCCAGCTGCCAATCGGATAGCCGAGAGCTTGGCAGATCTGATGCGCGCACTGCCCGGCCAGCGGTCGGTAGGCATCGTCGCGGGACAGCGCCCCGGCGCATTACGGCCATCTCGTCGGGGCCGAGCTCATTCAATGGTCGGTTCAAGCAATTCAGCAACTCGCGGCACGCCCGTACAACAGGCCCTAACGATGTGTCGATCCACCCTTGCAGTCCCGCAAACCCTATTTCTTGTGCCGATCCAGAGCCAAAGCTGCCTCGGGCGCTCGGTTACCTCGATGCCCAGCTGCGGCCGAAAGACGGTATCCCGGGAAGGCGTGTTTTCATTGGCGAGTACGGTTTCCCTGCCGACCGTTACGCGCCGCAGGATCAGGACGCGCTATCTCGCCGCGTGATGCGGATCGGGCTCGGATGGGGGTGCCCGTTCGTGCTTTATTGGCAGATCTACAACAATGCGCTCACGGACGGTCGCCAGCGCGGGTTTTCGCTGATCGACGATGACGCTCGCAAGCAGCCGGTCTATTTCACGCTGCAGCAAAACTATGGAAACGCGGGTCTGGGTGAGCGACTTTCTACACCAGCGGCAGCGCCTTCCGACTTCGCTGGAGTTCGGCCGAACTGCGGTGGAGTGGCTCCAATAATCGCGGTCCCGGCACGCAGTGAGCGTCTCCGATTCGCGAGCTGTCTGCATGTCGCGGTCGAGCCGTTCCGCAACAGGCCTTTCGGCCGCGGATTCCTTGTCAATTTCCGCGCCGGTAACAATCGGAATTGCCCAGAAAACAGTCAATCTCGCGTGGTCGGCGAGCGAGCATTGACAAGCGGAGGGTTGAGGAAAATAACGGGAACTAGCGGATTGCTGCACAACCGCCCGGTTTGCGCGTACATTCCGGCGACCGATCAGAATGGTGGTATGGCGCTTGCTAGCAGAAGAACAGCACCAGCTGAGTGAGGCATCAGTTCGACATGAGAAGACACGTGGCTAGGTCTGCTGACCGGCGCGCCGGAGTGACTCGAAAGGCCTTCAAATGAAGAACATCAACAACAGCATCGTCATAAGTGCCGCCTTAGTTTCGGTGTTGGTCGGCGGTATCCACGGCCCGGCATGGGCCGAGGAAACCGCCGAGCAACCAGCCGCGGGCGAGAAGCCGGCCGCGCCGACGGCGCTGACGACACCGCCTCTGACCGGCCCCCTCACAGGCAACCCAAATCCGATCAGCTTCGACGCCGGACCGCTCGGTCCGGTTTATTTGACGGGGATCGTCAGCGGTCTGGGGCTCTGGCAAAACAACCCGTTTCCCGGAGACCAACGCTCGCTGGCAAGTCTGAGCAATGGCCAATTTATCTTTCAAAAGACCGATGGACTTTTGCAATACTACGTACAGGCAGGGGCTTATACGATACCAGCGCTGGGGACACCATATTTCAATACCCCGAAGGCGACCGGCGACTTCTTCTCTGCGTTGCCGGTCGCAAACCTGAAGCTTGCGCCGACCGATGCTCTTTCGATCCAGGGCGGCAAGTTGCCGACCCTGATCGGAGCCGAATATACATTCACCTTTCAGAACATGAACATCGAGCGCGGCCTCTTGTGGAACCAGGAACCTGCCGTCAGCCGCGGGGCGCAGCTTAACTATAGCGTGGACCCCCTCGCCTTTTCGTTTTCATGGAATGATGGCTTTTATTCAAATCGGTTTACTTGGCTTACCGGGTCCCTCGCCTACACGCTCAACAAAGAGAACACCTTCACCATCGCTGCCGGCGGCAACTTCGCGCATAGCACTAAAGTAACTACTACGACGCCGTTCAATCTGACAACAGCTACCCCCTTGTTTCAGAACAACGAAACGATTTTAAATGTTATCTATACCTATAACTCTGCACCATGGACAATAACGCCGTATTTTCAGTACACAAATGTGCCGGGGAACTCGTCGCCGCCGTTCAACACCTTTTCCTCGGCATCGACTTATGGTGGAGCGATACTGGCGAATTACTCCTTTCCCGATGACTCGCCATTGCCAGGCTTTAGTCTGCCACTTCGGTTCGAGTACATCTCGAGCACGGGCAGTCTTGCGAGCGGCGCACCCAGCCTGATTTATGGTCCCGGCAGCAGTGCGTGGTCGATCACTCTGACCCCGACCTACCAATACGGGATCTACTTTGCGCGCGCCGAGTTCTCCCATGTCGGAACAAGCAGCACGACACCCGGCTTCGCGCTCGGCCCAACCTTCGGCAATACGACGCAGACGCGCTTCCTGTTCGAAACCGGAGTTCTGTTCTGATATGGCAGGCGCGCCTGAGCAAACCCAGGTTATCAAAGCTCTGCCAGCGCGGCCATCGTGTCCGGCGGCGGCGCGGCGCGCTCGATGTGATGGCGGTGCCAGAGCGCGTAGAAGAGCAGGTTCCACGCGGCGCGGGCGGTGCGTCTGTCGGCGGAGGCATGGAACAGGCGCTCGACGGCGTCGGGTCGGCAGATTTCGCGCACTGCCGTTGACCGGGCGACGAGCGGACCCAGCTGTGCACCGCGCCGTGCGATCCAGCGCGCGACCGGCACTGTGAATCCGTGCTTGCGGGCGAAGGGTTGCACGTCGGGCAAATGATCGGCAAGCCAGCGGCGCAAAAGCCACTTCCCGAGTCCGCGCCTGACCTTGAGTTCATCGGGCAGACGGAAGGTCAGTGCCGCCAGTTCGGTATCGAGATAGGGCGTACGGCCCTCGGTGCCGTGCACCATCAGGCAGCGATCGAGCTTGACTAGCAGATCGTTCGGCAGCCAATCGGCACAATCGACTGCCTGCGCAACCTGCAGGGGGGTGCGCCGGTGGCCGCCATTGCGAATCTCGGCTGCGGCGATCCCGTCACGCCATCCGGCGATCTCGCTCCGTAATATCCCCAGTCCGTCGAGTACTCCACGGGCCCGCGGAGTCCGCCCGCCTGCCCACCATGGACGCATCGCGCTGCGGTAGCGTCCATATCCGGCAAACAGCTCGTCACCGCCCTCGCCTGTCAGAATCACCTTCAGACCGGCTTTGTGCGCGGCCCGTGCAAGGGCCCAGGTCGGCAGGATCGCGTAATCGGCGGCCGGGTCGTCGACCGCCGCGACGATCTCGGGCAACAGTTTCCAGAAATCGGCCTCGTCGAACACGAGTTCGACATGTTCTGCCCCGACCAGGGCAGCGGCGGCTCGCGCGGCGGGGCGCTCGTCCGCGACTTCGCCGGCTGCGAAACCAATTGTGAATGCCTTTACCGGCCGCTCGGCGAGCCGCGCCATCATCACCAGCACTGCTGTCGAATCGATGCCTCCCGAGAGAAACATCCCAAAAGGCACATCCGAGCGCTGGTGAAGGCGCACGCTCGCCATAAGGGCGGCATCCAGACGCGCCAGCGCCTCCTCTTCGTCGAGTATCAACGGGCCGCCCTCGGGCAGCGCCTCGCGACGCCTGCGCTCGACGATGCGCCCTTGGCGAACCACCACGGTCTCTCCGGGGAGCACTCGGTTGATCCCGGCGAAGATGGTCTCTCGGCCGGTGGTGAACTGCATTTGCACCAACTCGTTGCGTGCCGACCGGACAAGCTGCGGGGTGACGATACCCGCCTCGATCAACGCGCCTGGCTCCGAGGCGAAAGCAAAGGCGCTGGGTGTTTCGGTGTAATAAAGCGGCTTGATGCCGAACGGATCGCGGGTGAGGATCAGTTGGCCGGCTGCGGGATCGTGCAGCGCTATCGCGTACATTCCTCGCAGATGCGTGGTGAAGTCGAGCCCGTGTCGACGATAGAGGTGCAGCGGGAGCTCGCAATCCGACTGAGTCGAAAAGGCGGCTGAACGGGCGCTACCGAAATCGGCGCGCAACTCGATGTAGTTGTAGATTTCGCCATTGGCGATCAGCGCCGCGCCCGCCGGTTCATAGAGCGGCTGATCGCCTGTTGCTAGATCAATGATGGCGAGCCGGGTTTGCACCATCCCGACATCACCCGAGCGGTACCGACCATCACCGTCGGGACCGCGGTGGCGCAGGGCGTCGCTCATCGCGCGCAACGGAGCCGACGGCGGAGCTGTGCCGTCCAGTGTCATCAGGCCGGCGATCCCGCACATCAGCGTGTCACTTGGTCGAAGAAACCGCGGTAGCCGGCAACGACGATGGGCTCGGTGAACTCGGTTTCGTAGGCCCGGCGGCCAGCGCTGCCTAACCGGGCGCGCAGTTCCCGATCGGCGCAAACGCGCTCGATCGCGTCGGCGAGCGGTTGTGGACCGCCGTCGCGAGCTCCTGGGAGCGGCACGAGGATTCCACTTATATCATTCTCGATCAGACCCGCTGGCCCGTCGCTCGCCGTGGCGACGACCGGCAATCCTGCGGACCAGGCCTCGATCACGACATTGCCGAGTGGCTCGTGCAGCGACGGACAGACAAGGAGATCTGCCGCAGCCAACAGCCACGGCACATCCTCGCGCCAGCCAAGGAAGCGGACCCGGCCGGCGATCCCCAGGCGGGTGGCGCGGCGTTCGAGGTGCGGCCGCAGCGGGCCGTCGCCTGCAATCCACAGACTAATATCCCGAGTTGCGGCGAGGGCTTCGAGCAACAGGCCGAACCCCTTGTTGCGGTGAAGCCGGCCGAGCGCCAACGCCACCGGCGCTCGCCCATTCGGCGCTACCGCTGGCGGCGCTGTCGCGCGCGCATCGGGAACGAAATTAGGTAGGTAGGTGATCCGTTCGCGCGGCCAGCCTTTGGCAATCGCATAGTCGATAATGGCCCGCGTGTTGCCGATCAGATGATCGCAGCGGCGATAATATTTCAGATCGTAATATCCCCCGAGCCGGGCGACATGTACGAAGTCGCCGCGCGGGCAGAGCCGCGTCGCGCGGCTCATCCATGTCAGCACGATGTCGGGACGCCAAGCGGCGATCTCGCGCCCGAATGCGAGCCGCGTCGTCAGGTCGAACATCCCGCCGAAGGTGAGTTCGCCGACTGCGACGCCAGCGGAGCGCAGGCATTGCGCGCGGCCGGGATTGCGGCGGATCAGCACCCGCTGTGGCTCACCGGCACGCTGCAGCGCCATCGCGAGCCGAGTGAAGAAGGTTTCCGCTCCGCCGTGCGCCGCACCGGCGATCGCCTGCAGCACCCGACGGGTCATATCATCAGCGCCTCAAATCGGCCTGCGACGACGTCCCAGCTCGACCCGCCCTGGCTTGCCAAAGCGGCAAGATGCCACTGCCGCCACAAGGCATCGTCGCGCAGTACCGCTATCGCAGCCGCGGCAAAGGCATCGTCATCCTCGGCAACACGACCGGTGGCGCCATCGATCACCCGCTCGGGCGCCGAGCCCAAGGGCTGGACTATCGCTGGCACTCCCATGGCCTGTGCCTCGGCAAGCGCGAGACAGAATGTCTCTCCCGGATCGCCTCGGTAGAGCATGACCCTGGTTTCGGACAGCGCTGCGGCCAGCTGTGCGCGGCCGACCGGGGAGAAACTGCGTATTCCATGCGAAGCAAGGCTCGAGGCGCGCGCCAGAACCTGATCCATTCGCGGTGCTCGGGCCGAGCCGTAGACCGTTTCTCCGGTATAAATGTGCAATTCCGCGTGCGGGATAGCGGGGGCGATCCGCGCAACCCAAAGGTCGAGCAGCCAATCGAGCCCGCGCAGCGGGTTCGAGGTAAAAATCGCCCGCGGTGGCGGCGCTTCGCGCGGCGCTGCAGCGCGAAAGCCATCGAGGACCCCATAGGGGATGATCTCGCGACCGCCGCAGGGCAGCCAGTCCGGCACTGTTGTTGCGTGATAGCTTCCAGTCGTGATCAGGACCGGGCGATACCGGGCAAGTCGCCACAGATTACGGGGCTTTTTCAGATAACCTGCAGGATTGTGAAGCCAAAAGAGCCGGCGCCTCGCCTGTCGAACAAGACCAATGACCCGGTGCCCACGGCTGCCGATGTAAAGGTCGCAGGCCGGCGGAATGCCGTCCGACAAGGGCGCCCAATGGACCCCGTTATGGCAGAGTGCGGCCCGGCAGCGATTGCGCACGGCCACCCGGTGGCCGCGCCGCGCCAATGCTTCGGCGAGCGCGGCAAAGGCCGTCTCGGCCCCGCCGAGCGGCCCCCGCTCCGCGGTCGCCCCGTCGAAGGTGATGCCGTCATCGGCCATCACCACCTCAGCCATCATCTATCCCTATATGCTCCCTCTCTGCGGAGACGGGATGAGCGGCCGCCGGTGGATCGAGCCGAGCTTTGAGATAGGAGAGGATCGGGTAGAGCGCGGCGCAGAGCGCAATCAGAAAACCGAAAGGGCCTTCTCGGTATCCTTTGCGGATGACGTAGCACTTCCAAAAGCGCGAGCCGATGCGGCGCAGGTTTCGGCCGTAGCTGCCGATGTCGCCGCTTTCCCGGAGGTCCTGCGCGCGAGCGGTGGTATAGCGGTCGAGACGCTGCAGCATGTCGGAGACGTCGCGGTCGACATAGTGGAGGAGGCGCGATACGAGCGTCTCACCCTGCTGTCCCGACAGCGAAACAGTTGGGTGCACACGCTGATCGCCCCATTGTTTGACGCCCTTGCGATACAGAGCGGCGTGGGCCGACCTGCCGAAAGAAGCACCCCATCCCCAGCGCACGCGCCGTTTCCCAATATAATTGTCGACCGGGATAAGGTGCCAGGCGGCGGGCGAGGTTTGGGCCACTCGCCGGATTTCGGCGGCGAGCTCGGGTGTCGCCCTCTCATCTGCGTCGATTTCGAGGATCCATTCACCGCGGCAAGCGTCGATCCCGGCGTGCCGCCGAGGCCCCTCGCGCTGCCAAGCGCCTTCGACGAGGCGTTCGGTGAAGCGGAGGGCAATCTCCCGCGAGTGATCACAGCAGCGATCGAGCACGACGACGATCTCGTCGGCGAAGCCGAGGCAGGCGAGACAATCGGCGAGTTGACGTTCTTCGTTGTGCGCCACGACCAAGGAGGAAAGAAGCAGCTCGCTCACGCGGCGACGCTCTCCACCGAACGCCATAGCCGGCTCGCTGCCGCCTCTGCAGCATCGACAGACAGACCGTCCATCAAAGTGCCGGTTGTACGATGGTCGAAGCCCGGGCCAAACATCGCCTCGGTCGGATCCGCGGAGCGGACCCACGCCGTCAGCGGTCCCCACGGCGCATATTGAGCGGCGGGGCTCGGACCGAACAGCCCTAAGGTCGGGGTACCTGAGGCCGCCGCGATGTGCATCAGTCCGGTGTCGTTGCCAATGAACATCGCGCAGCGCCGCAGCACCGCGGCAGCCGTAAGCAAATCGGCGCGGCCGACGAGGTCGATGCACCTTCCATAAGGGAGTGCGGCCAGGACTGGCTCGGCCGCCGGGCGTTCATGTGGTGCAGCCAGAACCGCCACGCGACTTCCCGGAAGAGGCGCACCTGGTCCCGTGAGGCGCGCAACAAGTTCGGCAAAACGCTCCGCACGCCATTGTTTGGCTGGCCAATTCGCCGCCGGCCCGATCGCCAACACCGGGCTGCCGGGAGAGATCAAAGCGCTCGCCATCCGTTCGTGATGCGGCGCGGTCCAGAGGTGCGGGTTCGGCGGAGGGTCGAGATCAAAGAGACGCGCGAGCTGGCGCACGCGATGCTCGCCCGCATCGCCCTTCGCCATCACCTTGCGACCTCCGGCGCGCAACAGCCAGGCAAGCGCCGAGCCGCGCAGGTCGACGACAAGGTCCCAGCGCCGGGTCGCAACCACACCGTAAAAAGGCAGCCAATGCAAGGACCAGCGCCGTTTCTCCATGACGAAGACCCGCTCGAGCCCGGGCACTGCTTCGAACAGCGGAGCCGCGACCGGCCCCGCTGCGATAGTCAGCCGGGCGTGCGGGTGGCGCTCGATCAGGTAAGTGAGCAGACCGGTCGACAGCACGGCATCGCCGATGCGCGTAGCGGTGACAAACAGGATGTGCATTTCGCCGATCCGGCGGCCTTATATCCCGGCCTCCGTCGCTTGCCAAGGAGGCGATCCGGGCCTAACTCTAGCCGGCCATGGCCGACGCCAGTTTTGTTCTACTCGATGATCGCGGGATTCTAGCCGTCTCGGGGCCTGATCGCCGCCCATTTCTGCAGGGCCTCGTTTCAAACGATGTCGACAAGGTCGATCCCACGGCGGCCCGCTATGCGGCGTTTCTTACGGCCCAGGGCAAATACCTGCACGATTTCATGATGGTCGAAGCGGGCGAATCGATCTGGCTCGACATGGAAGCCGCGCGCCTCGGCGATCTCAAGCGGCGGCTGTCGGTGTACCGGCTGCGTACCAAGGTCTCGCTTGACGAGCGAACCGACCTTTCGATCGCGGCAGTGTTCCGAACAGACGCGTCCTCCGCCCTCGGTCTGCCCCGCGAGCCGGGGGCTGCGCGGCCTTTCGGCTCGGGCGTCGCCTTCGTCGATCCTCGCCTCGCCGCGCTCGGTGCCCGCGCCATCCTGCCCCGTGAAAGGGCGCGCGCACTCCTTGCCGATGCCGGCCTTTCCGAAGCCGGCTTCGATAGTTACGACCGGCTGCGGCTATCGCTCGGCATTCCCGATGGCAGCCGTGATCTCGTGCAGGAGAAATCGATCCTGCTAGAATCCGGCTTCGACGAACTGAACGGGGTCGACTGGCAGAAGGGCTGCTATGTCGGCCAGGAGTTGACGGCGCGCACAAAATATCGCGGGCTCGTCAAAAAGCGGCTGATGCCGGTTCAGATCGAAGGGCCGTCCCCGCCGCCGGGAGCGGTCGTGACTGCGGACGGACGCGAGGTCGGGGAAATGCGGTCGAGCCGCGACGGACTCGGCCTGGCACTGCTGCGAATCGACCCGGTACGCGAGGGAAAGAAACTCTTGGTGGGTGAAGCGCACCTTATCCCGGTCAGACCTACCTGGATGCGGCTGGAAAGCGAGCTGCTGCAAGATTAGCCAGCAAGACGAGTCGGCCGGGACCGTTGGCTGGACTCGGATCGGCAACGGCTTTTACATTCGCGTCGAACTGCCCACATTTCCCGTTAACCGCTTTCAGGAGATTTACCGATGACCGACATCGTCATTGCGAGCGCCGCGCGCACCCCGGTCGGGGCCTTCAATGGCGGGCTCGCCAGCCTGCCGGCCCATAAACTCGGCGAGGTCGCGATCGCCGAGGCGCTGCGCCGCGCCCATGTCGAGCCGAAGGATGTCTCCGAGGTCATCATGGGCCAGATCCTCTCCGCCGGCGAGGGGCAGAACCCGGCGCGGCAAGCCGCCATCGCCGCCGGCATTCCATTCGAGGTGACCGCCTACGGCGTCAACCAGCTCTGCGGTTCGGGGTTGCGCACCGTCGCGCTCGGCTACCAGGCGATCCGCAACGGCGATTCCGAGATCGTGGTCGCTGGCGGGCAGGAGAGCATGAGCCAGGCGCCGCATTGCATACATCTGCGTAACGGCGTGAAGATGGGCGATGCCGAACTCGTTGACACGATGATCCGCGACGGGTTGTGGGATGCCTTCAACGGCTATCACATGGGCAACACGGCCGAGAACGTTGCGCAGCGCTGGCAGATTACCCGGGACCAGCAGGATACCTTTGCCGCTGCCTCGCAAGCCAAGGCCGAAGCGGCGCAGAAGAACGGCCGGTTCAAGGACGAAATCATCCCGGTCAAGATCACAACGCGCCGGGGCGAGACCGTTGTGGACACGGACGAGCATCCCAAGCACGGCACGACCGCCGAGGTGCTTTCGAGGCTGCGTCCTGCCTTCGACAAGAACGGTACTGTCACCGCGGGCAACGCCTCCGGCATCAATGACGGAGCAGCGGCCGTGGTGCTGATGACCGCGGTGGAAGCCGAGAAGCGTGGTCTGCAACCGCTCGCCCGCATCGTCTCTTGGGCCACGGCTGGTGTCGATCCGGCGATCATGGGCACCGGGCCGATTCCGGCCAGTCGGATGGCCCTGAAAAAGGCCGGATGGTCGCCCGACTCTCTAGATCTGATCGAGGCCAACGAGGCCTTTGCGGCGCAGGCCTGCGCCGTCAACAAGGATCTCGGTTGGAATGTCGAGAAGGTGAACGTCAATGGCGGTGCCATTGCCCTCGGTCACCCGATCGGCGCCTCAGGGGCCCGCGTACTGGTGACGCTGCTGCACGAGATGCAGCGGCGCAACGTCAAGAAGGGGCTCGCGACACTCTGCATCGGCGGCGGAATGGGTATCGCGATGTGCCTCGAACGCGACTAGTTCAAATTAAAAAAGGGAGGAACGCATGGCTCGGGTAGCAGTGGTAACCGGTGGGACGCGCGGCATCGGCCGCGCGATCTCGGAAGCACTCAAAAATGCCGGGTACAAGGTCGCAGCGAATTATGGCGGCAATGACCAAGCGGCACGGGAATTTCACCAGGAGACCGGCATTCCGGTTTTCAAATTCGATGTCGCCGATTTCAACGCCTGTACGGAAGGCCTGAAAAAGATCGAGGCGGAGCTGGGCCCGATCGAGGTGCTCGTCAACAATGCGGGGATCACGCGCGATTCGACGATGCACCGCATGAGCTATGACCAGTGGAACGCGGTGATTCAGACCAATCTCTCCTCGTGCTTCAACATGTCGAGGGCGGTCATCGACGGCATGCGGTCGCGAGGCTTCGGTCGGATCGTCAACATCGGCTCGATCAACGGCCAGGCCGGCCAATACGGTCAGGTCAACTACGCCGCTGCGAAATCGGGGATTCACGGCTTCACCAAGGCGTTGGCGCAAGAGGGAGCGGGGCGCGGGATTACGGTCAACGCCGTCGCCCCCGGTTATGTGGAGACCGAGATGGTGCGCGCGGTGCCGGCCGAGGTGCTCGAAAAAATCATCGCTCGCATTCCGGTCGGCCGGCTGGGGAAAGCCGAAGACATTGCCCGCACGGTCTTGTTCCTCGTCGCCGACGACGCCGACTTCATCACCGGCTCCACGCTGTCGATCAACGGCGGGCAGCACATGTATTGACCGTGCTTCCGTGCGAAGGTGCTCCTCACCCCTACCCTCTTCGCGCACGCGGGGCGAAGGAGGGGCTCGCGCAGCGGAAGGGTGAGAGGCGGCCCGCCGCGGGTATTTCCCGAAGGACGCTTCTGTTTTTGTCGCTGCAACTGATGGCGGCGGATTTGTCCGCAGCAGAGCAAGCCGAAACGGAAAATCTCCAATATCGCGGCGGCCGTCTCTACTGGTCAGGCGGCAGTGCCGCCGCGGCGGCCGGGCGCGCCGGCGTCAAGGCCGACAAGCGCGAGGGCGATGGCGCAACCCCGGCCGGGACCTACCCCCTCGTCTCCATCCTCTACCGGCCGGACAAGGTCCCGGCCCCACGGTCGCAACTGCCTGTGAGACCCCTGACGTCGACCGATGGCTGGGTCGACGAGCCCGCCGATGTCAATTACAACCGGCCTGTTTCCCTCCCCTACCCCGCCAGCGCCGAGGAGATGTGGCGGGAAGATGATCTCTACGACGCGCTGGTGGTGATTGGCTACAACATGGAGCCAGTGATTTCGGGCGCCGGGAGTGCGATATTCCTGCACGTAGCAACGCCCGATTTCGCACCCACAGCCGGGTGTATCGCCGTCAAGAGGGAAGTCTTGCTCGGGCTGCTGCCGGTGCTGAGTCCTGGCAGCAAAATTACGATCACGGGCCGAGACGATCAGGCCACCGGCGGCCGCGTCGTCCACATCGACGGAAGCTCGGCGAACTCCTGGTACCAGCCGGCCAGCCTCGGATGACGCGGGCGCCAGCCGTCGTCAGGGAAGCGGAAGTCGAGATAGCCCAGCATGCACCCGATCGTAATGTGTCCGATCGTGTGCCGGCTGGAGAGGTCCTCGCGTTCTGCCGCAGCGAGCCCCTGGTGCGCTTTGCGCATCTGACCTTCGGTCCAACCGTTCCAGCTCAGGCGGCGGGAATAATTTGCAGCCGCCCGCTAGATCATTGAGGTACTCGCAGATGACCGGCGAGTCGAGCAACGTTTGCCCGTCATCGGTCACGAGGCTTGGCACCTTCATCAGCAGGCTCTCGGCGGCCAGCCCATCATTCGCCTGAACGGGGCTGACCGAGGTCGGCATCAGCTCGATGCGATCGACGAGCCCAGCTCGTGCGCCGCAACCATGACCTTGCGCGCGAACGGAGATGCCGCGGCGTGGCGTAGCTTCATGATCGGCTCCCCGTGAGAGGCGGGCAGATTAGCGCGCCCGGCTCATCCAGCAACAGGTGCTAAGATATCCCGATGTCCTCCGACGTCGTCGATCTGCGGGACTTCTATCGCACCGGGCTCGGCCAGATCGCTCGGCGAATGATCCGCAACGCCATTCGTCGAGTATGGCCCGAACTGCACGCGATGCGGGTGCTCGGGATCGGCTATCCGACGCCGTTTTTGGCAACCACGTTGGCCGAAACGGAGCGCACGGTGGCGTTGATGCCGGCCGCGCTCGGCGTGCTCGAGTGGTCCCCCGAGGGCCGCAACTTGGTCACTCTGGCCGATGAGGGCGAATTGCCGTTCGCGGATTATTCGATCGACCGGGTGCTGCTGGTCCATGCACTCGAGACTACCGACCAGGCTGGACCGATGCTGAAAGAGATCTGGCGTGTCTTGGCGGGCGGCGGCCGTTTGCTGGTGGTCGCCCCGAACCGGCGCGGCATCTGGGCACGGCTCGACCGCACCCCTTTCGGTTCGGGTCGCCCCTACACGATGTCCCAACTGTCGCGGCTGCTGCGGGACGAGCAGTTCACCCCGGTCGGGACCGATACCGCGCTATTCATTCCGCCCGCACGAAAGCGCGTGATCTTGCGATCGGCGGCGGCGTGGGAGCGGATCGGCAAACGCTGGTTTCCGACTTTCGCCGGCGTTGTCCTGGTCGAGGCGACAAAGCAGATCTATGCCAAGCCGGCCCCGGCCCGAGCGCCGCGCCGCCGCCTCGTTTATGCGCCGGCACCGCACGGCCTCTAGCGGCACGCCCGATCAGCCGGTCGCCGGCATCTTGGAATAAAAATAGGGCCCCGGCCAATCGCCGATCGCGGCGGTATGTGTGACGAGCCCGATCCCCTCGCGCCAGTAGTGGAGCTGATAGCCGGGCGGCTCGAACGCGAAGCTGAGCCGCGCCTTGGGGCGGAGGTCGAGGACGATCTGATGCGCGGTGCTCGGAGCCGTCCCGGCGACGGTGCCGGCAAAGCGGGTTTCGATCGGGCGATGGAGATGGCCACAGAGGATTCGCTCGACCTGGGGGTGGCCGCGGATGACCTCGGCGAAACCGGCGCTGTCGGCCAGCCCCGCCTGATCCATCCTGCGAATTCCGGTCAGAAAGGGTGGGTGATGCATCAGCACCAAAGCGGGCCGATCCTGCGCTTCCGCGAGGATCGCGTCGACCCAGCGCAGCCGGTCCGAACACAGAACTCCGCCCCCCTCTCCCTCCACCAAAGTGTCGAGCGCGACGAGGCGCAGCGGGTAATCCTCGATCACGTAGTGGAGGAACCCGTCCCGAGACAGGTACCCGTCTCCGATAAACGCGTCTCGCATCGGCTCCCGCGCGTCATGATTGCCGGGGATCGCGAATATCGGCATACGCAGTGGAGCCAGGAGAGCGCGCAGATGGGCATATTCCTTCGGTGTCCCGCATTCGACGAGATCGCCGGTGAGGACGGTGGCATCGGGCGGAGGATCGAGCCGGTTGAGCGCCACTACAGCCCGCTCGAGCGCGGATGCGGTGTCGACGATCCCCATCAGGAGCGTGCCCGGAGCTGTGATGTGGGTGTCGGTAATGTGGGCAATCAGCATCGAGATCCCCGATGTTACGGATCGGCGCTCCCGCAGAGGACGAAAATGCCCTGCTCGGCGAGCAGATTGGCCAGGCTGCCGCGAGGATCAAGAGAATAGGGCTGCCCGTGGCGGTCAAGGGTGACGCTGCGGTCGACGCGGACGCCGATCTCGTCGCAGAGCGCGACAAAGTCGCGGATCGTGCAGAGATGGATGTTGGGCGTCTCGTACCAGGGATGGGCGAGGCAGTGCGAGAGCGGCATCCTGCCTGTCAGCAGGAGGCCGAGGCGGATCTGCCAAAACCCGAAATTCGGAAACGACACGATCGCCCGCCGCCCAATGCGGACGAGTTCTTCAACCACCTTCCGGGGCCGACGTGTGGCCTGCAAAGTCTGGCTCAGCACCACAACATCGAAGGCGCCGGCCGGATAGGCTTCGAGGTCACTGTCGGCGTCGCCCTGAATGACCGACAAGCCATGGCCGACAGAGGCGTTGACACCGGACTGGCTCAGCTCGATGCCGCGGCCGTCGACGCTTTTCTGCCGCGCCAGATAGGCGAGCAATGCGCCGTCGCCGCAACCGATGTCGAGCACGCGCGATCCGGGTTCGATCATCTCGGCGATCAGCCGCAAATCCTGCCGCAGTTCGCCCGCAGCGTCCGTCGTCAGAGTTGCTTGCGCGGCCGCCCCGAAATTGAGCGCGGCGCTTTCGCCCGATGCGGCCATTACCTGGTCCGGCCGAGGCCGCGGTGCTCGGCGCAGCCGTTCAAAAAACCGCGCAAGGTCCCGAACAGCTCCGGCTCGTGGAGCAAGAATGCATCATGGCCGTTGTCGGTCGCGATCTCGACAAAGCTGACATTGGCCGCCGTCGCGTTCAGCGCATGCACGACCTCCCGGCTCTCCGGCGTCGGGAACAACCAATCGCTCGTGAAGGAAATAATGCAGAAGCGCGATCGCGTGCCCTCGAACGCGGCCGGCAACGATCCGCCATGCTCCGCCGCGAGATCGAAATAATCCATCGCACGGGTGATGTAGAGATATGAGTTTGCGTCGAAGCGGTCGACAAATGTGCTGCCCTGGTGGCGCAGGTAGCTCTCGACCTGGAAATCGGCGTCGAAGCCGTAGGTGACGGCCAGGCGATCCTGCAGGTTGCGTCCAAATTTGCGATGCAACGCCGCTTCGGACAGATAAGTAATATGGGCCGCCATGCGCGCTACGGCGAGACCGCGTACCGGCTTGCGATTGAGGCTCAGATACCGTCCGCCGCACCAATCGGGATCGGCCATGATAGCTTGACGGCCGACCTCGTGAAACGCAATGTTCTGCGCCGAGTGCCGTGCCGCACCGGCGATCGGCACCGCGGCAAAGACGCCATCGGGATAGCTGGCCGCCCATTGCAGCACCTGCATGGCGCCCATTGAACCGCCGATGACGCAGAACAGGCTTTCGATCCCGAGATGGTCGAGCAGCAGCTTTTGCGCGCGCACCATGTCGCGAACCGTGATCACCGGGAACGACAGCGCCCAGGGTTCGCCGGTCGCCGGGTCGACATCTTGCGGGCCGGTCGTGCCCATGCAGCCGCCGAGCACATTTGCGCAGATCAGGAAATAGCGCTCGGTATCGAGCACTTGCCCCGGCCCGATCATTGTCTCCCACCAGCCGGGCTTTCCGGTAATCGGATGGGGATCGGCGGCATATTGGTCACCCGTCAAGGCATGGCAGACAAGGATAGCGTTGGAGCGATCCTTGTTGAGGGTGCCATAAGTTTGATAGGCGATCGTGAACGGGCCGAAATCAATTCCGCAATCCAGGCGTAGCGGCGCCGGCACCAGCAGGCGGTAACCTGGCCAGTCTTGGGCCGAGCGCGAGCGCGAGCGGGTGAAAATCAAGGTCGACACGGTAATGCTCTAAAGCAATGCGGTTGCGCGACGGCCGCCGCGAGGGTTGCCGGCTGCTGATTGGGGGCGGTAGCTAGGGATCGGGGACCAGGCATGTCAACGTTTTCTTTGATCTTGCCCAGTCCGCAGCCTACTAGTAAGCCTTCCGCCGCAGCGACCGACATAATGTCCGTGACCCCCTCAGATCTCAAAGGCTTGCGCCGGCGTCTGGACGAGATCGACGACAAGCTGCAGGACCTGCTGATCGACCGGGTGGCGATCGTGTCGCTGGTCGCAGCCAGCAAGAAAGACGGCAACCAGCCGGCGTTTCAACCGGCCCGTGAGGCCGAGATCATCCGCCGCCTTGTCGGACGTCACCGCGGCGCGTTCCCTGTCGCAAACCTCGTTCGCATGTGGCGGGAGATGTTGGCAGCAACCGTCCGGTTGCAATCCCCTTTTTCGGTTGCCGTATTCGCCCCTGCCCATCGGCCGGGGTTCTGGGATCTGGCGCGGGACCATTATGGCAGCAACACGCCGATGTTGGTCTGCGATACCGCGGGTCAGGTGATCCGTGCGGTTGCCAGCGGCGAAAGCTCCGCCGGCGTCTTGCCGCTTCCCGAGACGGGAGAACCCGACCCCTGGTGGCCGCATCTGCTGTCGGCCGCGGACGATGCGCCGCGGATCGTCGCCCGGCTGCCCTTCGGTGCGCGCGGCAATGCCCGTGCCGATACCGATGCCCTCGTAATAGGGCGGGGCGCATACCAGGAAAGTGGTCTCGACCGCACCTTGTTGGCAGCGCAGTGTTCGGCATCGATCGGTCAGGAACGGATCTCGGAGCTCCTGTCCACCGTGGGGCTCGTGTGCACCCTTCTTGCGTGCTGCGATCGGGACAGAGCCGTCCATCTGATCGAGATCGAGGGATTTGTGCCGATCTCGGACGTGCGCCTCGACACCTTTCGCTCGGAGCTTGGCGCGTCGCTCGACCGGCTGCTGCCGCTCGGCGGCTATGCGGTGCCGCTCTCGGCGGCCACTCTCGCGACAAAAGGCTAAACACATGACGCGCGAACCGGGGCTGGTGCCCCGCCCCGGCATCCTCGACATCAGCCCTTATGTCGGCGGCGAAGCCAGGGTGGCCGGGGTCGAGCGCCCGATCCGGCTGGCGTCGAACGAAAGCGCGCTCGGGCCGAGCAGCAAGGCGATGGCCACCTACCGGGCCCTTGCCGGCGAGATCCATCGCTACCCGGATGGGAACGCCCAGGAATTGCGCGAGGCACTCGGGCAATGCCATGGGATCGATCCCGCGCGGATCGTTTGCGGGGCCGGCTCCGACGAGCTGATTACGCTGCTGTTGCGATGCTACGCCGGCCCGGGCGACGAAGTGCTCTACAGCCGCCATGGTTTTCTGATGTACCCGATCAACGCGATGGCGGCGGGTGCCACACCGATCGCGGCTCCCGAGCG
>Ga0207693_10000504_pt1 | contig 35283 bp, 38 predicted proteins | sample LARL81metaG_FD_184347 | JGI IMG/M metagenome (GOLD analysis project Ga0207693, IMG submission 184347) | Corn, switchgrass and miscanthus rhizosphere microbial communities from Kellogg Biological Station, Michigan, USA - LAR L8-1 metaG... | ecosystem: Host-associated > Plants > Roots >... | reverse complement strand
CCTAACTCCCGTCTGCGACGACGCGAGCGTCGGGCCTGCCCTTTTGGTTCGATCCTCTGAGCACCGTCGAACTCGAGCCGCCGAGTCGCGGGTGCAGTAGTCCGGTGCCCTCATCGATCGCGAAGCACAACCGGGTTGCTACTGCAAACCCCCGCGAAGGGCTGTGATCCGCTGCGTGTTGAAGCCGAGCCAGTGCATCCGTCCGGCGTAGCGGGCGTGCTCGACCTTTAGGCAGCGATCCATGACGACGGCCAGGCCGCCATCCTCCGCGATGCGTGCGCCTTCCAGGTTGATCACCGTGAATTGACACCACAGGCACTTGGCGCCGATGGCCACGGCATCCCTCGCGATCTCGGGCAGCGCAGATGGCGTTCGAAACACGTTGACGATGTCGACGGGCACCGGCACATCGCGAAGGCCAGCGAAGCTCCGCTCGCCGAGGATTTGCGGCTCGTGCGGATTCACGGGAATTACGCGGTAGCCGTGGCGCTGCAGGTAGAAGCCGACGAAATGACTGGCGCGCAGGGGGTTGCCGGACAAGCCAACGATCGCAACGGTTTTGGCATCCAAGAGCACGCGCTGTATCGTTAGCGGATCCTGGTAGCGGGCAAGGTCGGGCGTCATGGTACGCGCTCCACGGATCCCGATGCGTGGGCGCGTGCGAAGCCCTGCTCGAGGTCCCAGATGAGATCGTCGGCATCCTCGATGCCGACGGAGAGTCGGATCGTTCCGGGGCCAACGCCGGCCGCCCGCAGCTCCTCCTCGCTGAGCTGCCGGTGCGTGGTGCTCGCCGGATGAATGACGAGGCTCTTCGCATCGCCGACGTTCGCGAGGTGCGACCACAGGGTGAGGCCACGTATGAACTCCTGTCCCGCCTCGCGGCCGCCGCGGATATCGAACGAGAACACTGAGCCCGCGCCACGCGGCAGGTATTTCTCCGCGAGCGGATGGTGCGGACTCGTGCGCAGGCCGGGATACCTCACGTTCGATGCGAGCTCGTGCGACTCGAGGTAGTTCGCAATCGTGATGGCGTTCTCGACGTGACGTCTCATCCGCAGGGAGAGTGTCTCGAGCCCCTGCAGGAACAGGAACGCATTGAACGGGCTCAGGCAACCGCCGAGATCGCGTAGCGTCTCGGCGCGCAGCTTCATCAGGTAGCCGTACGTGCCGAAGGTCTCGTGGAACTGAAGCCCGTGGTATGCCGGTGATGGCTCGGCAATTACCGGGAAGCGCCCGTTTGACCAGTTGAACTCGCCCGAATCCACGACCACGCCGCCGATGCTGGTGCCGTGACCGCCGATGTATTTGGTCGCCGAGTGCAGCACGATGTCGGCGCCCCACTCGATCGGACGGCACAGATAAGGTGTCGCGAACGTATTGTCGACCAGGAGCGGCAGCCCGTGCTCATGCGCGACCCCTGCGATAGCCTCGATATCGAGCACGTTCCCGCCGGGGTTCCCGATCGTCTCCCCGAAGAAAGCCTTCGTGTTGCCGCGAACCGCGGCCCTCCAGGCGCCAAGATCGTCGGGATCGACCCAGGTCAGCTCCACACTCAGCTTGCGCAGCACGTGCTTGAACTGATTCACCGTGCCGCCGTACAGCGCCGCCGACGAGACGATATGGTCGCCCGGTGTGAGCAGCGTGAAGAGCGCCGCTGCCTGTGCCGCCAGCCCACTGGCGAACGCTACCGCGCCGCAGCCACCCTCCAGACTCGCGACACGCTCTTCGAATACCGCGAGCGTCGGGTTCATGATCCTCGTGTAGGTGTTGCCGTACTCCTGGAGATTGAAGTACGCGGCAGCCGCTGCCGGATCCTCGAAGACGTAGCTCGTGGTCTGAAAAATGGGCACGGCACGCGCACCGGTATTCGGATCCGGACGTTGGCCGGCGTGAAGCTGGCGGGTCTCAAACCCGAACCGGCGTGACTGTTCCACGGGTGCTGCCCCCGGTGACTCGATGGAGGGTGGAATCATAGGCCCCTGTTGCGCCGCATCCAATCGCACCAATCACGAGCTTAGGTTCGTGTAACGGACAGGTTGACCGTGGATGTCCGTTTCGCGCTTGTACCTGCGTTAAGCCAAGGGTAGTGTCTTTTGTCCCGCAGCGCGCGAGGGCGAACACAAGACCTTCCACATCGTTGAGGAGACACGAAAATGGGTCAGGCAAGTATCAATAACGGCGTCAACATCGACGCACTGCTGGCCGCACGGGAGGCGCTGAAGGGCGCGCCCGAGGCCGCAAAGTTCACCTGGCGTGCGTCCTGCCGGTGGCAGAAGGGCACCCACGCCACCTCCACCGTCCAGGGATTCCATGGGCTCGGGGACGAGCAGAGGCACAAGACCGAGTTTTCCTTCGAAACCGATCACCCGGAGGTTTTCGCCTCCGAGGACCAGGGTGCGACCCCCGTCGAGCTGGTGCTCGTGGGTCTTGCGAGCTGCCTGACGGCGGGCGTGGCGACCGTGGCGCAGAACCGCGGCATCCAGCTGCGCTCGGTCGAGGCGAAGCTCGAGGGCAAGATGAATCTGTACGGCATCCTTGGCATCGACAGTGACGTACGTAATGGCTACGACGACATCAAGGTCACCTTCCATATCGACGCCGATGCCTCGAAGAAGGATATCGAGGCGCTCGTCGCGCAGTCGCAAAAACGCTCGGCCGTGTACGACATCGTGACCAATCCGACCAACGTGACGGTCGAGGTCGTCTAGCGGGAGCCCGGCACGCGCGGCGGAGATCGCCATCGAACACGTCACGACGGTCGTAGTCGGTGCCGGTCACGCAGGCCTGGCGATCAGCCACTTCCTCACCGAACACTCGATCGACCATGTGGTCATCGAGCGGGGCGAGGTGGCGAACTCCTGGCGGCGCGAGCGGTGGGAGTCGCTGCGTCTGCTGACGCCAAACTGCCAGAGCCGGCTCCCGGGCTACCCCTATCAGGGCAGCGATCCTGACGGCTTCATGACGATGCCCGAGGTGGTGGAGCGCATCTCGGGCTTTGCCGCGGCGATCTCGGCACCCGTGCGCACCCACACGACCGTGGGGTCGGTGAGACGCATCGATGGCGGGTATCACGTCGCGACGGATCGCGGCGGCATCCGCAGCCGTAGCGTAGTGCTCGCCAGCGGCGCCGCGAACACTCCGCATGTGCCCCAGCTGCGCGAGGCCGTGCCGCAGGGCATCGAGTGCATCACGACCTTCGACTATCACAATCCCGAGCGGCTGCCTCAGGGCGGGGTGCTCATCGTCGGTGCCTCGGCCACCGGCGTACAGCTCGCCGATGAGATCCGCCGCTCGGGGCGACCCGTGACGCTCTCGGTCGGGGAGCACGTGCGGCTGCCGCGCGTCTACCGTGGGCGCGACGTGCTGTGGTGGATGGAGACCTCCGGAGTCTGGAACCAGCGTTACGACGCCATCGATGACCTTGAGCGCGCCCGCGGTCTGCCATCACCGCAGCTCATCGGCACGCCCGAACGCGCCACGCTCGACCTCAACGTTCTGAGCGCCGCGGGAGTCGAGATTGTCGGGCGGCTGGCCGCTATCCGTGACGGGTGCGCGCTTTTCTCGGGAGGACTTCGCAATCTGTTCGCGCTGGCTGACCTCAAGATGCAGCGGCTACTCGATACCTTCGACGACTGGGCCCTCAATGCCGCGCTTGAGGTCGAGGTTGGTCGTCCAGAGCGTTTCGAGCCAACGCGTGCACCCGCATCGGCGCGGCTTTCGATCGATTTGCTCCGCGGGGAGATCCGCTCGATCGTGTGGGCCACCGGATTTCGTCCCGATTATCGCTGGCTGGAGGTGCCGGTCCTCAATCGCAAGGGAGAGCTGCGCCATGACGGTGGAGTCGTGGTGGATGCCCCCGGCATGTACGCGATCGGGTTGCCCGTGTTACGGCGGCGAAAGTCGACGTTCATCCTCGGTGCTGAGGATGACGCGCGCGATCTCGTCGGGCACCTTGCGCAATATCTCTCTACCGTTGTTCGGCACTAAGAGGTCAGCGGAAGCGCCACGTCGTGGCGAGCGGCAATGCGGCGCCCAAGGCGCAGCGCCACGCCAGCACGTTAGTCAACCCATCCTGCGGCGCAAAGGGATGGTTGTGGGGGTGTCGGTAGCCAGCAAGAATCGGGCTGCTCCCGCCGGCGCCAAACACAACAATGGCGGCCTGAACCCGTCACCGGAGTGCGGATGGCTTCGACCAGACTCATGCGCCAGCCAGCGCCGCCCCGCGGTGGGTCGGGCCGTTGAGCAGCGGGATGATGAACGCGCCGGCAGGAGTCTCTCGGCCGTGCGGGGCGCCTGAAGACCCCCGCGAGCCTGCCATTGCGGACCGGGTGCGGGCTCTTGATTGGCAACGGTTGTCGCAGGATCTCGATGCTCACGGCAATGCCATGATCGAAAGGCTCCTGACCCGCTCGGAGTGTCAGCGCATCGCGCGCTGGTACGCGGACGATTCGCTTTTTCGCACCCGGGTAGTGATGAGCCGGCACGGATTCGGGCGGGGTGAGTATCGGTACTTCGCCTATCCGCTGCCGCACAGCGTTGGCGCATTGCGGAATGAGTTCTATCCGCCGCTGGCGGTGCTCGCCAACCGTTGGAACGAGCAGCTGCGCCTAAGTGACCGTTACCCCATGGTGCATGCAGAATTTGTGGCCCGCTGCGCCGCGGCCGGCCAGACCCGGCCCACCCCGCTACTGCTTCAATACGGGGCCGGTGACTACAACTGCCTGCACCAGGATCTCTACGGCGCGTGCGTCTTTCCGCTGCAGGTCGCGATCCTGCTGTCGCAGCCGGGTGCGGACTTCACCGGGGGCGAGTTCATCATCACCGAACAGCGGCCCCGCCTGCAGTCGCGGGCCGAAGTCGTGCCGCTTCGCCAGGGGGACGCGGTAATTTTCGCGGTGCATCAGCGCCCTGTGCCGGGCACTCGTGGTGTGTATCGCGTGAATCTTCGTCACGGGGTCAGCCGGGTTCGCAGCGGGCACCGGCACACCCTGGGCGTGATATTTCACGACGCCGGGTGAGGGCAGGGAACCATGCCTACAGTGCTACACAATCGCCCGGCAGTGCCGCGGCCCGAGGCATCCCTCAAAACGCGCTGAGCCCGGTGAGCTGCCGCCCGATGGTGAGCTGGTGGATGGTCTCGGTGCCCTCGTAGGTGATGACACTCTCGAGATTCAGCATGTGGCGGATCGGGGAGAACTCGGCGCTGATGCCGGCGCCCCCGAGCATGTCGCGGCAGTCGCGCGCCACCTCGAGCGCCATGCGGCAGTTGTTCCACTTGGCGAGCGAGACGTGCGCGGGCTGCAGGGTGCCGGCATCCTTCATGCGACCGAGCTGCAGCGCGAGCAGCTGTGCGGTCGTGATGCGCCGCGCCATCTCGGCGAGGCGCACCTGGATCACCTGGTTCTGGGCCAGCGGGCGCCCGAAGAGGGTGCGCGTCGCGGTGTAGTCGAGCAGTTCCTTAAGACACGCCTGCGCCGCGCCGATGACACCCCAGGCGATGCCATAGCGCGCCTGCGTGAGGCACGACAGCGGACCCTTGAGACCGAGCGCGCCGGGCAGCACGCGTTCCTCGGGGACGACGACGTTGTCGAAGAAGAGCCCGGAAGTGACCGATGCGCGCAGCGAGAACTTGTGCTCGATCTCCGGCGCCGAGAAACCAGGAGTGCCTTTCTCGACGATAAAGCCGCGGATGCCTTCCGGGGTCATCGCCCACACCACGGCAAGGTCGGCGATGGCGCCGTTGGTGATCCACATCTTGGCGCCGTTCAGCACCCACTCCGCGCCGCGTTTCTTGGCGTGGGTCTTCATGTTGGCCGGGTCCGAACCGCCCTGCGGCTCGGTGAGACCGAAACAGCCGATGAGTTCGCCGCGCGCCATGCGCGGCAGGTACTTCTGCTTCTGCTCCGCGGAGCCGAAGGCGTAGATCGGATACATGCACAGCGAGGACTGCACCGAGACGAAGCTGCGGATGCCCGAATCGCCGCGCTCGAGTTCCTGGCAGATGAGCCCGTAGCTGACCGCGTTCAGGCCGGCGCAGTCGTAACCGGAGATCGACGAGCCCAGGAGTCCGAGCTCGGCGAGCTTCGGCACCAGCTGCTTCGGGAAGCGGTGCTCCTCGAAGGCCTTGCGGATGATGGGCAGCACCTCCGCGTCGACCAGCCGCGCGACCGAGTCCTGCACCAGACGCTCCTCCTCGGTGAGCGAGGCGCGCACGCCAAACAGGTCCAGCGGGTCGATCGCGGCACCCGCGGCCTTGGTCCCGGCGGCATCGGTGGTAGCAGCCACGGCATCTCTCCTGGTCACGACTGGGAACGTCAGCTTCCCGCAACGGGGCGCGCATGATAGCGGGTATCCTCGCCGCGGCGAAGGTGGCGTCGCCGGGGCGGTTCGTGCACCCTTTTGCCCATGAAAATCCCGGAAATTCTGCTGGTGGAGACCGTGCACCAGCCCGGCAGCCTCGCCAGGGTGCTGCAGGTGATCGCCGATGCGGGCCTGGCCATCGAGCACCTCACCGCGCTGCGGCGCGAGCAGGGGCGCACCCTGTGGGAAATCACGCTGGAGATGGACGAGGAGTTCGACCGCTCGCTGTACGAGCGCATCGGGCAGCTGCCGACGGCACGCTTCGTCGGCAAGTCCGACCGTGTCTTCAACCGCCACCGCGGCGGCAAGATCCGCACCGTGGCGAGCCTGGCCATCAACACCCGCCAGGTGCTGCGTGACGTCTACACCCCCGGGGTGGCGCGGGTGTGCCTTGCCATCCAGAAGGATCCGCAGGCGGCACGCGAATACACCGCGCTCGCGCGCACCGTGGCGATCGTCACCAACGGCACGGCGGTTTTGGGCCTGGGCAACACCGGCGCGCTCGCGGGCCTGCCGGTGATGGAAGGCAAGGCGGCGCTGTTCGCCGAGCTCGTCGGCATCAACGGCGTGCCGATCCTGCTCACGGAAACCGAGCCGCAGCGCGTGGTGGCGGCGGTGCTGGCCATCGAGTCCGGCTTCGGGGCGATCCAGCTGGAGGATTTCGCAGCGCCGCAGTGCTTCGAGATCGAGAGCCTGCTGCAGCGGCGCCTGGCGAAGCCGGTGCTGCACGACGACCAGCACGGCACGGCGGTGGTGGCACTCGCGGCGCTGCAGAACGCGGCGCGCTACTCACGGCGTGAGCTGCGCACCAGCACCGTCGGGCAGATCGGCCTCGGTGCCGCCGGCACCGGCATCGCGCGCCTGCTGCGCGCCTCGGGCGTCCGGCACCTGCTCGGCACGGACCGCAACCCCGCCGCCGTGGCGCGGCTGCAGGCCGCGGGCGGCGAGGGCACCACGCTCGAATCGCTGATGCAGCGCGCCGACATCGTGATCGCGACCACGGGGGTGAAGGGTCTCATCCCGCCGCAGTGGGTGCGCCCGGGACAGGTGATCCTCGCGCTCTCCAACCCGGATCCGGAGATCGAGCCGCTGGTGGCGCGCGAGCAGGGCGCCGCGTTTGCCGCCGACGGCAAGGGCATCAACAACCTGCTCGCCTACCCGGGCCTGTTCAAGGGCGCGCTCGAGGCCAACGCCACGGCCTTCTCGGACGCCATGCTGATGGCCGCCGCGGATGCAATCGCCGGCCGGGCGGGCGCGGATGAACTGGTGCCGGATCCGCTGGATAAATCGCTGCACGAAGCGGTGACCGCCGCCGTGCGCGCCGCCGCCGGCGCGACCTAGCGGGCACGCACGCACGGGATTACTGGCTGGCGTAGCGCTTCACGAGCCGGTACAGGAACGTGCGTCCCTCGTACACCGACTGCACGCGGATGCGCTCGTTCAGGCCGTGGATGCCACCGCCGTCCGGGTCGGTGAAGAAGCCGGTGACGCCGTAGGTCGGGATGCCGGCCGGATTCAGGAACTGCGCGTCCGAGGCCCCGGGCTCGAGCGCCGGGACCACCGGGATGCCGGGCCACAGTTCGCGCGCCACGCTCTTGATCGGCTGCAGCACCTGCGGGGTGAGCGGGGAGGGCTGAGCGAGCGGCCCGCGAACCTGCGGGATCGTGACCGACACCTGCGGATCGGCGGCGATCTGTACCAGCGTCGCCTGCACCGCCTCGCGCGTCACGCCGGGGAAGATGCGGCAGTTGATGTTGGCCCGCGCGCGCTGGGGGAGCGCGTTGGTCGCATGGCCCGCGGACAGCAGGGTGGCGACACAGGTGGTGCGCAGCATGGCGTGCAGGTTCTGGTCCTCATCCAGGAGTGCCACCGCCTCCGCATCCGCCGGGTTCGCGGCCACGCGCGCCATGGCCGCGCCGCGCGCCCCGCCGATGATCCCGGACATGGCCTCAAGGTAGCCGCGGTTGGCATCGTTCAGCTGCACGGGAAACTCGTAGCGGCTCAGACGCTGCAGCGCCGCCGCCAGGCGATAGATCGCGTTGTCGGGCACGGGACGCGAGCTGTGGCCGCCCGGGTTGGTGACCTCGAAGGTGTAATTCTGCGAGACCTTCTCGGCCGCCAGCACGCCGAGTGCGACGCGCTGGCCGTGGGCATCGAGGTCGCCGTCGACGCCCTCGGTGAGCGCGAAGGCGGCATCGATGCCGTCGCGGTCGTGCTCGGTGAGCCACTGGGCGCCGTTGAGCGCGCCGCTGGTTTCCTCGCCGCAGGTGAGCGCCAGCTTGATGGCGCGCCGTGGATGGAAGCCCTCCTCGCGAAAGCGCACCAGGTTGTCCACCCACACCGCCGCCTGCGCCTTCATGTCGCTCGTGCCGCGGCCGTAGAAGTAGCCGCCTTCCTCGATGAGCGTGAACGGGTCGCGCGTCCAGTCCTCGCGCCGGGCCTCCACCACGTCCACGTGCGCGAGCATCAGGATCGCCTTGGCCGTGGGATCCGAGCCGTGCAGCACCGCCACCAGGCCGCCTTCCTTGGGGTGTCCCTCGGGGACGAAGAGGCGCAGGTCCGCGTCCGGGTAGCCGGCAGCCTGCAGGCGTGCGCGCATGCGCTGGGCGGCGAGGGTGCAATCCCCCGCCGACAGCGTCGTGTTGGTCTCGACCAGTTCCCTGTAGGTGGCAAGAAAGCGCGCGCGGCCCTCATCCGCACTGGCGGCCTGCGCCAGCGGCATGAGGCACGCGGCGAGCGCCAGCCCCGCGCGCGCGGCCGTCTGGGTGGCGTCCCGGGCTCTCAGGGGTGCGCCATGCGGCGTCAGTACGTCAGGCTCAGCCGCCGGTAGGCGGCAGCCACCAGCCACAGCGGTCCGATGAGCAGGAACTGCAGGTCCTTGAAGAAGGATGGCCGCCGCCCCTCGAGTGCATGGCCGATGAACTGGCCGATCCAGGCGAGCACGAAGATCACGAGCGAGGTCATCCACAGCGGCCAGGGCAGGCGCGCGAGGGCCCCGGTGAGGGCGAGCAGTACCAGGAAGGCGATGCCGATGCCGCCGGCGAGCGACGGCGAGAGGACCAGGTAGTAGACCAGCGCCGCCGCGGCGGCGAGTGTGGCCCAGTTGAGCCACGGGGAGATCGCGGCCCAGGCCGCCGGCACCGGGGCGGCCCACAGAAATCCCAGCACCGCGAGCACGATGGGCGGCACGCAGATCCAGTGCAGGAGCTTGTTGGTGGGATGCTGGTGGCTTGAGCCGTAGTCGGCGAGCCAGTCACTCGCGCTGCGCATGAGCGACACGCTACTCCGCGGGCACAGCGCCGGGCAACCCCTCAGGGGCGTCCCGGCGCCGCCGCGGTCTTCTCAGGCGGCGACCATCATGCCGCGCAGCTTGCCGAGCGCGCTCGACTCGATCTGGCGGATGCGCTCCGCCGAGACGCCGTACTTGTCGGCGAGCTCGTGCAGGGTGGCCTTGTCGTCGGTCATCCAGCGGCGCTGCACGATGTCGCGGGCGCGCGCATCGAGGCGCGCCATCGCGCCACGCAGCCGATCCGAGTCATCGTCGCTCGATTCCGCGCTCTCGACCTGCTCGGCCGGATCCGCGTCCGGCGCCGGCAGGTAGGCGGCCGGGCTGTAGATCTCCTCCTCGTCCGCTTCCGGGGTCGGGTCGAAGGACATGTCGCGGGCCGCCAGGCGTTTCTCCATTTCCGTGACTTCGGAGGTCGTGACCCCGAGGTCGCGCGCGACCGCAGCGGTTTCCTCCGCCGTCAGCCACGTGAGGTTCTTCTTCATGCGCCGCAGGTTGAAGAACAGCTTGCGCTGCGCCTTGGTGGTGGCGATCTTCACCAGCCGCCAGTTGCGCAGCACGTATTCGTGGATCTCGGCCCGGATCCAGTGCACGGCAAAAGACACCAGGCGCACGTTCACGGACGGATCGAAGCGCTTGACCGCCTTCATCAGCCCGACGTTGCCTTCCTGGATCAGGTCCCCGACCGGCAGTCCGTAGCCGCTGTAGCCGCGCGCGATGTGCACCACGAAACGCAGGTGCGACAGGACCAGCTGGCGCGCGGCGGCCAGGTCCTCGTCATTGCGGAAACGCTCGGCGAGCTGACGCTCCTCCTCGCGTGTCAGGACAGGAATGCGACTGACCCGCTCGAGATAAGCATCGAGGCTGCCCAGCGGGCCGGCTAAGGCTTGGTCGCCCATGCGGGCAACCATTGCGGTACCTGCAGTCATTGGATCTCCGGTGGCTTGGAGGGGCATTCTAGCAGTCACCCGATTAGAGTGCTAAAGGCCCGGGAAGTTCCCCGGGGGCCCGTGGGGAGGGTCATTGCAAACAAGAGCTTGCGCGCCTTGCGGCGGGGACCCAATCCCCCGTCCGGGTGGGCTGCCGTACCCCCTTGGGGGTGCAGAGACTGCTGCGCCTGAGGCTCAGCCCGTGCCTCCGGCCTGTGCGCGATTGGACCGGGGCAGGGGCAGAAAGTGCCGCGCTGGCACCTGGGACCGGGCCACCCCCGGCGGCGGGTTCCGGCGCTGCGGCGGCCCGGCGGCAACGTTGGCGACAGCTGCGCGTTTGGGCGTAAAGTGCGGCCGCCGGACCTGCGCGGGTCGAGGCGAACGATAAAAAGACAACGGGGGACCCCATGGTCAGCATCGCATCGCTGTGGCTGCCGATTGTCCTGGCGGCCGTGATCGTCTTCATCGCGAGTTCGGTGATCCACATGCTGCCGCTGTGGCACAAGAGCGATTACCGGCAGATGCCGCGCGAGGCGGAGGTGCTTGGCGCCCTGCGCCCGTTCGCGCCGCCGCCGGGGGACTACTTCCTGCCCTGGGCGGGGAACCTGAAGGAGACCAAATCGCCGGGCTTCCAGGAGAAGCTCAAGAGCGGACCGGTCGCCATGATCACCATCCTTCCCAATGGGCCCATCTCCATGGGCAGGCCGCTGCTGCTGTGGTTCCTGTACCTGCTGCTGGTCGGGTACCTCGTGGCGCTGCTGGCCGCCCACACGCTGGCGCCGGGCACCTTCTACCCGCGGGTCTTCAAGGTCACGGGGACCGTCGCCTTTCTCGGGTATGCGCTCGCGCTGCTGCAGAACTCGATCTGGCAGCGCCGCCCGTGGGTGGTGACCCTCAAGGCCTGCTTTGACGGGCTGATTTACGCGGCGCTCACCGCCGGCACGTTCGGCTGGCTGTGGCCGCGCTAGGCGATAACCGAGCTGCCGCAGCCGCAGCTGACCTCGACTGGGTCACGCGCGGTTCGTGTTATGACCGGGGCGGCACGGCGGGCGTGAATTCACGCGCAGCGGGTCACCTAACACACGTGAAAACTTAAAAGTACGTCACGTTTGAATGACATAAGAGCTGCTCTGATAGACTCATCCGAAAGCTAAATGGCGAGGCGCAGGGGTCGATGAATCAGGGACGCTTCCTAGGACTGACGGCACTGGTATGCCTGTCGTTCGCCGCTTCGGTCTCGCAGGCCGCCCCGGCCGCCACCGCCGTGCCGGCGCACTTGAAGTACGCCAACCGCGCCGCGCTCGCCGAGCCCGCGCTGCGCTCCACCGCCGCCCTGGTGCTCGACACCACGCATTCCTCGGTCCTGTACTCGCGCCACCCGGACGTGGCCCTGCCGATCGCCTCGATCACGAAGCTCATGACGGCGCTCGTGGTCATGGACGCGGGCCAGTCACTCGATGAAGAGCTCCTCATCAGCGACGAGGACCGCAGCACCGGCAAGGGCTCCGCGTCGCGCCTGGCCCCCGGGACCCGCCTGACGCGCGGGGACCTGATGCACCTGGCCCTGATGGCCTCCGAGAACCGCGCCGCGCACGCCCTCGGGCGTAACTACCCGGGCGGCGTCGCCGCCTGCGCCCGCGCCATGAATGCCAAGGCGCGTGAGCTGGGGATGACGAACGCGCACTTCGTCGAGCCGACCGGGTTGTCGGACGAGAACGTCGCCAGCCCCGAGGACCTCTCCAAGCTCGTGATGGCGGCCGCGCAGGTGCCCGCGATCCGCGAGTACTCCACCGACAGCGACTACGTGGTGCAGGTGGGACGGCGCATGGTGCAGTTCCGCAACACCGATTCCCTGGTCAGCAAGCCGGACTGGAACATCGTCGTGCAGAAGACCGGCTACATCTCCCAGGCCGGCCGCTGCCTGGTGATGCAGACCGTGATCGAGGACCGCACCGTGGTCATCGTGCTGCTCAATTCCTTCGGCAAGCGCACCCGCGTCGCCGACGCCCGCCGCATCCGCAAGTGGATGGAAGCGACCCTGGCGGGGCACGCGTCGGTGCTGCCGGAGACGACCTGAGCCCTTACGGGCTGTTCTGAGGAGGCCGACGGCCTCCGTCCGCGGGCTGCGGGATTTGCACGCTGTCGAGGCGCCCGCGCGCGGTGCTCATCCTGCCTTCACCCACGCGCGGCGACTCAGGCGCGCGGCTCAATGCGGCGCAGGTGGCGTGCCGCGGAGATCCAGGCACCCAGCCAGCCGAGCACCGCCCCCGCCCCGAGCAGGATGCCGATGTCCTCGCGCGTGAGCCCCTGCAGCACGTAGCGACTGCCATAGAGGCGGGCGAGATTGCCGACGGCATCCCCGAGCACCAGCACGCCGAGGGCGACGATTCCCCAGGCGAGCAGCGCCCCGCTCAGCCCGTACAGCACCCCGGTATAAAGGAACGGCCGGCGCACGTAGGCGTTGGAGCCGCCGACGAGCTTGGTGACCTCGATCTCGGCGCGCCGCGCCTGGATCTCCAGGCGGATCGTGTTGCCGATGATCGCCAGCACGCCGAGGCCCAGGAGCGCGGCGGCGATCGCCAGCAGCCGACGCAGCACCTCGAGGATGGCGTTGAAGCGCAGCACCCATTCGGAGTCCACCTGCACCAGCTCAACTTCCGGCCAGGCCGCGAAATAGCGGCGCAGTGACTCGAGCGCCGCCGCGGAACTGGCCTCGCTGCGGGGCCGCACGTGCAGCACGTGCGGCAGCGGGTTGTCCTTCAGCGCCGTGAGGGCATCGCCGAACCCGGAGTAGGTGCGGAAGTCCTCGAGGCCCTTGTCGGCGGGGATCAGCGTCACGCTGGCGACGTCCGGGCGCTGCCGCGCCGCCTGCGCGAGCTGCTGCGCCTTGGCGAGCGGCACCTCGGTCTTGAAGAACACCGACAGGTCCACCGCGCTCGCGAAATTGCCGGTGGCCGACTGCGCGTTGCTCACGAACAGCCGCAGTCCCGCCGGCAGCGCCAGCGCCACGCCGATCACCAGCAGCGTCATGAAGGTCGCCAGCGGGCTGCGCGCGAGGCGGCCGAGGGAGCCGAAGAAGGCCTGCGCGTGGCGCCCGCCGGCCACCCCCAGGCTCATCGGATCGCCACCAGCGAGGGCAGCGGGTCGGCCGGATCCCCCTGCAGCGTGCCGTTGTCGAGCGTGAGCACGCGCTCGCCGAACTCGCGCACCAGGTGCATGTCGTGGGTGGCGACCACCACCGTGACGCCGACGTCCTGGAAGCGCCGGAACAGCCGCATGACCTCGAGCGAGAGGTCCGGGTCGAGGTTGCCGGTGGGCTCGTCGGCGATCAGCAGCGCCGGCTTGCTCACCACCGCGCGCGCGATGCCGACGCGCTGCTGCTCGCCCACCGACAGCTCCTGCGGCAGCGCGCGCTCCTTGCCGAGCAGTCCGACCTGGTCGAGCGCGGCGCGCACGCGCTTGTCGATCTCCTTCAGCGGCGTCGCCGCGACCGCGAGCGGCAGGGCGACGTTGTCGTACACCGGGCGGTCGGCGAGCAGCTTGTGGTCCTGGAACACGACGCCGATGCCGCGGCGGAAGGCGGGTATGTGGCGCGCCTTGAGCGCCTGGGTGTTGCGGCCGTTCACCAGCACCGCCCCGCGCGTCGGGCGCTCGAGCAGCGCGATCAGCTTGAGCACGGTGCTCTTGCCGGCCCCGGAACGCCCGGTGAGGAACACCATCTCGCCGTTGTGGATCTCGAAGCTCACGTTGCTGAGCGCCTCGCGGCCGTTGGCGTAGCGCTTGCTGAGGCGGTCGAAGACGATCACGCCGCGCCCGCCTGCGTGGCGCCATCCGGCGGCGGCCCCTCGACCAGGGCGCTCGCGAATGCCTCGGCGTCGAACTCGCCGAAGTCCTCCGGGGCTTCTCCGACGCCGATGTAGCGGATCGGGATCCGGAGCGTCTGCGCGATCGCGATGACGATGCCGCCCTTGGCGGTGCCGTCGAGCTTGGTGAGCGCCAGCCCGGTGACCCCGACCGCCGCGGAGAACTGCTGTGCCTGTGCGAGCGCGTTCTGTCCCTGGTTGGCGTCGAGCACCAGCAGCACCTCGTGCGGGGCGCTCGGCTCGACGCGCTGGATGACGCGCCGTACCTTCTTCAGCTCCTCCATCAGGTGCGCCTGGCTGTGCAGGCGGCCGGCGGTGTCGGCGATGACGACGTCGCTGCCGCGCGCGCGCGCGGCCTGCAGCGCATCGAACACCACCGCACCCGGATCCGCCCCGGGCACCTGCGCGATGAAGCCGGCGGCAGAGCGCTCGGCCCACACCTTCAGCTGCTCGATCGCCGCGGCGCGGAAGGTGTCCCCCGCGGCCAGCAGCACGCTCTTGCCCTGCTCCTGGCAGCGCCGCGCCAGCTTGCCGATGGTGGTGGTCTTGCCCGAACCGTTGACCCCGACCACCAGGATCACGAACGGGCGCTGCTTGGGATCGATCGCCAGCGGGCACGCGACGGGCCTCAGGATCTCCACGATGCTCGCGCGCAAGGCGCCGATCAGCGCGGCGACGTCGGCGAGCTCCCGCCGGGCCACGCGCCGGCGCAGGTCCTCCAGGATCCGCTCGGTTGCCTCCACCCCGACGTCGGCGGTGAGGAGACGCGTCTCGAGCTCCTCGAGGATCGCGCCGTCGATCTGGCGCCCCTTGAACAGCTCGGCCAGATCGGTGGTGAGCCAGGAGTTGCCGCGGTTCAGGCGCCGGCGCAGGCGCCGGAACAGGCCGGGACGCTCCTGGCTGGCGGATTCCTCGGGAGTTCGTCGGAACATAGGCCGGGCATTGTAGCGGCCAAACCCGGAGGGCGGCCGCATCGGCCGCCGTTCGTGCGTCCGCTGCGGCTACTGGACCGGCGCGCTGGCCGAGACCGGCAGCTGTGTGCCGCCGGTGAGCGCGAACGCCACCGCCTCGGTCTGCATTTCCACCGTGGCCGCCGCGCACAACGGCTCGGGCGTGCCGCCGGCGGGCACGCCGCAGGTCGGATCGAGAATCGACCCGTGCGTGCCGGCGGTGAAGTTCACGAACACGTCGAGCTTGGCACCGGCAGCGCCCGGTGGATGCGCCTGGGTGAGGCCGCCGAGCGCGATCAGCCGTCCGGTCGCCGAGTTCGGTACCACCTGATCGGGCAGGAACTGGCCGCCGGCGGCCATCGGCGCGCCGCCGACGACCTGGATCAAGTGGATCGGATGCTGGGCGACCGCCAGCGGGAAGTAGTTGATGGGATCGCCCGCATCCACCACGGTCTGCGCATCGCGGAAGAACTGCGCGTACAGCGTGGTGCCGGGCGTCACGCCCTGGGCCGCGAGCCCGGCGTTGATCTGCGGCGCGAACGAAGGCGAGTCGAGCAGCAGCTGGGTTATGCCGCCGCCCGGCATGGCCAGCGTGCCGGTGCCGACCAGCGCGCTCGGCGCCACGGCGAGGTACATGCCCCCCTCGATGGCCCCGAGCGAGTGGCCGACGTAGTGCAGGGAGGCCGGGTTCACGCCGCCCGGCACGTTCAGTGCCGGCAGCGCGTGCGCGAAGGTCACCAGGTCCGCCACGACCTCGCGCAGGTTGTCGCGCGAGGTCAGCAGGCTCGCCAGATTGAGGAAATGCACGCCGGAGGGGTCGATGGCGCCGTCGGGCCCCGGGGCGCCGCTGGTGTTGCTCTGCGCGTCCAGGTCAAAGGTGCGCTCGATCGAGCCGCTCGCCGGCAGGCCCAGGCCGGCGTACAGGGGATTGGCGCCCGTGGCGTAGAAAATGGTGGTCGGATCGGCCGGGTTGAACGGCGTGGTGATGCCGTGCAGGGGCAAGTCGATCGCCACCGTGACGAAGCCCGCCTGCGCGAACGAGTCACCCACCGCGAACATGTCGAGGCGGTTACGCGTGATGCCGTGCTGGAAGATCACCACCGGCCAGCCGCCGGCCGGGGCACTCTGGCCCGAGCTCGCGTTCGGCACCGTCACCAGCACCGGGATCAGCAGCGTCTCGGTCGGCACCGGCACCGGGTTGAAGCGCGTGGTGAAGGTGCTCGTCATGTCGAGCGGGAAGGGCGGCGCGTGCCAGTACTCGGTGAGCGGCGCGCTGCGACTCAGGAAATACGGAATGCTGAGTACACCCACGTACACGTCCGCCAGTCCCGGCAGCGCGGGGTTCACCAGGTGCGTGTTCAGACCCGTCGGGTTCACCTTGATCGGCTCGGCGGGGCCGCCGAGCGTGGTCGCCGTCAGCAGCTCCAGCGAGTCGACCGTCGACTCGGTCGTGAAGCTGAAGCTGAGGACGATGTTCGCGGGATTCAGGCTGTTGGCCAACGGGGGAATCGCCTGGGCCAGTGCCGCCGCGATCTGCAGGTGGGCTCCCGTGAGCTGGCAGACACCGTTCAGCGTCGGGTCGGTGATGCTCGGACACTTCGCGCCGCCGGAGGCCAGGGACGCCTTGATGGCGGCGTAGTCCGCGTCCGGCACCGCGGGCTTGCCCGAGGCGTCCTTGATGCCGTTGGTGAGGATCACGAGATAGCCGTTGCCGGTGGTGCAGTTAGCGCCCAGGAACTGGCCGTTGCTGATGCAGGTGCTGGGCGTCAGCGGGTGCAGCGGTGTGATCTCAAGAATGCTCGGCCCGACGCCGGCATCGGTGGCCAGGGCGGCGGTGTAGTCCACCCCCGGGGTGAGGGGAGCGCCGGTTCCTGCGACCCCGATGGTCGCCTTCGTGAGGTTGTCGGTAATGACCGGGATCACGATCACGGAGGCGGCGGTGAAGGAGGTGGGGTCGAGGGCGCCGCCGAAGCGTTCGCGGATCACGGCCGTGGTGGAGAAGCCATCGAGTGCGTTGATGGCCGCCTGGTTGGGCATGGCCGCGTTGGGCGGCTGGATGTTGAGCGTGCCGTCGGTCGAGCCGGCGAAATACAGGTCGCTCGGGTAGGGCAGCACGCCCGCGTTCAACTGAAAGAGCGCGGTGCCGGCGCTCGGCGGCGTGACGGTGCCGCCGCCGGGGTTGCCGTTGGCGCCGGTGAGGTCCGGGGGGCCGACCGTGCCGTAGCCCCCGCCCGAGCAGGCACCCAGCAGCAGTGCGACCGCGACGGCGCCGGCGGCGCAGAGTCTTTTCATGTCCCTATAGCTCCCAACCGTCGCGTCGCACGGGTGACTGTGCGCGACCGCCGTCGTTGAACTCGAACGCTGTCCGCGCCTGCCATGGGCTTTTCCGGGGGCCATGGCGCACCGGCCGTGTCCCCTCCCGCCGGTGTTGTGTGCAAAGCGCTTCGCTTATGAATCAGGCAACCTAGGTTACGCTTAGGGGAAGAACAGTGGCAAGGTGCCCCAGGGGCGCTAGGGAAGTGACGCGCGTGGGCTTTGCGGGCAAGTCGGGCAGCCGCGCGCGTGCGCACCGCGGCGGCAATTCGCGCCTCCTGCGGATCATCGGGGGCACCTGGCGCGGCCGCAAGCTGCGTTTCGCGGCTGCAGCCGACATCCGTCCCACGCCCGACCGCGTGCGCGAGACACTGTTCAACTGGCTGGGCGGGCACATCGCGGGGGCACGGTGCCTGGATCTGTTCGCCGGCAGTGGTGCCCTTGGCCTGGAGGCGCTCTCGCGCGGCGCCGTACACGTGACCTTCGTCGAGCAGGACGACACGGCGGCGCGCGAGCTGCGCGCGCGCCTGCTCGAGTGGCAGGCGCAGGGCGCCGAAGTGCGGCGTGCGGACGCGCTGCGCTACCTTGCCGGCTCCCCTGGCAGCCCCTTCACCGTGGTGTTCCTCGATCCGCCCTTTGGCAGCGGGCTGCTGGCGCGTGCCGCCGGTCTGCTCGCCGAGCGCGGCTGGCTGAGTCCCGGGGCGCTGATCTATGTTGAATGCGCGGCCCGCGAGGGGCCGCCGCCGCTGCCCGAGGGCTTTACGGCGCTCAAGGGGAAGCAGGCCGGCGAGGTCGGGTATTATCTGTACGCGCACGCCACGGTGCGGCCCACCTGAGCAGGCATGAAACGCAACGCCGTCTACCCGGGCACCTTCGACCCGATCACCAACGGCCACCAGGACCTGGTGCGCCGCGCCGCCGGCATCTTCGATCAGGTCATCGTGGCCATCGCGGGCAACCCCAACAAGACGCCCATGTTCCCGCTCGCCAAGCGGGTCGAGCTGGCGCAGCGGGTGTTGCACGACATACCGAATGTAACGGTGGAGGGCTACGTGGGGCTCACCGTCGACTTTGCCCGTGAGCATGAGGGTGCGGTCGTGGTGCGCGGCCTGCGCGCCATCTCCGACTTCGAATTCGAGTTCCAGCTCGCGAACATGTCGCGCCACCTCGACCGCGACTTCGAGACCGTGTTCCTGACCCCGCAGGAGCAGTTCACTTTCATCTCCTCCACGCTGGTGCGCGAGATCGCGGTGCTCGGCGGGGACGTGCGCCGGTTCGTGCATCCGATCGTCGAGGCGGAACTGAAGAAGCAGCGGCGCAGCTGAAGGGGCCCACCTGGCAGCAGACGGCAACAGCACGGAACGTGCCCTCGAGGGTGCCTGGGCGCCGATCGCGGCGAGCGTCGCGGATAAATCGCTGGCGGTCGGGGAGCTGCGGGTGCGCTACCTGCTGCTGAACGCGGGCGGCTACCGCATCGTTGACACCAGCAACCGCGTCGTCGACAGCGGCCACTACCAGATCGACGCGAAGCGCTCACCGCCGACCATGGACATCGTCGGCGACCGCGGCCCGCACGCGGGGCGCACCATGCTCGCCATCTACGAGCTGCGCGGTGACGAGCTCACGGTGTGCTACGACCTCGAGCGGGCCGAGCGCCCGGCGAGCCTCGACCCGCGGCGCGACCAGCCGAAGCTGCGCATCACCTACACGCGCGCGCCTATCGCTTCTTCCTAGCGCGGCGGGGTGGGTGTGCCGGCCGGGGGCGCGCGGCGCGCCGGCCCAGGCGGCGCTGCTTCTTGATTTTCGGGCCGGCGCGGCGCCGCTTCTTCACCCGTGGCAGGCGGATGCGTTCGGCGGGCACCGGCAGCGTGCCGGCGCGCTGCAGTTCCAGGGCGCGCCACAGGTACCAGGCGGCCGCCGAGCGGTACGGCCTCCAGCGCTCGCCCCAGGCGGCCAGCGCCTTCGGGTGCGGCATGCTGCGCAGGCCGTAGGCGGCGCGGAATCCCGCGCGCACGCCGAAGTCGTCCACCGGCAGCACGTCCGGACGTGCGAGGCGGAACATGAGGAGCATCTCGACCGTCCAGCGCCCGATGCCCCGTACCTGCGTGAGCCGCACGATGATTTCCTCATCCGGCAGCGCCGCCAGCCCCGCATGGTCCGGCACCACGTTGGCGAGGGTCTTCGCGGCGAGGTCCTTCAGGGCGGCCACCTTGGCGAAGGAGAAGCCGGCGGCACGCAGGCTCGCGGGGGAGGCATCGAGCACGCATTGCGGGGAGGGGAAACTGCCCTGGCCGCAGGACTCGACGAGGCGTCTGAGGATGGTACTGGCGGCGGTGCCATTGAGCTGCTGATGCGCGATGGCCTGCGCCAGCGCCTGGAACGGATGCGCCTCGTCCGGGGCCTGCGGCTCATACGGGCCCACCGCGCGGATCACGCCCGCCAGGACCGCATCGGCGCGTGTGAGGTGCCTTAGGATGTGCCTGCTCATGAAGTCCCCGCGCCCTGGGCCGGGCGCATTATTTCTGGCAGCCCGGGCAAAAGTAAGTGGAGCGCTGGCCCTGCGTGAGTGCGCGCACCGGGGTGCCGCAGCGCCGGCAGGCCTTGCCCTTGCGTTCGTAGACGTACAGCCGCTGGCGGAAATATCCCGGCGCCCCGTCGGCGCCGAGATAGTCGCGCAGCGTTGTGCCGCCGGCGCGGATCGCAAGGCTGAGAACGGTGCGCACGGCGCGCACCAGGCGGGCGGCCTCCGCGTGCGTGAGAGACGCGGCGCGTCGCGTGGGCCGCAGGCGCGCGCGGAACAGCGCCTCACTCGCGTAGATGTTGCCGACGCCCACGACCAGGTGGCTGTTCATGATCAGCTGCTTCAGTGACACCCGCCGCCGGCGGCTGATGCGGAACAGGTACTGCGCGTCGAAGCCGCGGGCGAAGGGCTCGGGCGCGAGGTGTTTCAGCAACGGGTGTTCGCGGGGGTCGCCGGCGGTGTAGAGCAGGCTGCCGAAGCGTCGCGGGTCGTTGAAGCGCAGCGCGACCCCGGAGTCGAGCACCAGGTCGAAGTGATCGTGCTTCAGGCGCGCCGTGGCGGCCGGCACGACGCGCAGGTTGCCGGACATCCCCAGGTGCAGCAGCAGCGTCCCAGCATCCAGCTGCAGCAGCAGGTACTTGGCGCGCCGCCCGACGCGCTCGATGCGGCGGCCGGCGAGCGCGCCGGCGAGCTCGCGCGCGATCGGCCAGCGCAGCCGCGGCTCATACACGGCGAGCGCGACGATGCGGCGCTTCTTGGCGTGGGGCGCGAGGCCCCGCCGCGTCGTCTCGACTTCGGGTAGTTCGGGCACGCGCGCAGGGTAGCGCGCGCAGGGCTACTTGATCTTCGACTCTTTGTAGGCGACGTGCTTGCGCGCCTTGGGGTCGAACTTGCGCACTTCCAGCTTGTCCGGGTGCAGGCGCTTGTTCTTGGTCGTGACGTAGAAGTGACCGGTTCCGGCCGAGGACAGCAGCTTGATCTTCTCGCGCATGGCGGCTCCTAAGGCGGCGGGCTCAGAGCTTGCGGCCCGCGGCGCGCAGTTCCTCGAGGACCTTGTCGATGCCCTTCTTTTCCACCGTGCGCATGCCGCTCGTGGTCAGCCGCAGCGACACCCAGCGCTTCTCGGTTTCCACCCAGAAGCGTTGCGTATGCAGGTTCGGCAGGAAGCGGCGGCGCCTCTTGTTGTTGGCGTGGGAGACGCGGTTACCGACGGCCGGCTTCTTGCCGGTGACTTCGCAGACGCGGGACATACGAGCAACCTTGAGAGATTTCAGTGACTTAGGATCAAGGGAGGAGGTCCCCCTCGCATCCCGGGCCGGGCTTTATACCAGCCTGGAGACCGGATCTCAAGGCAGTGAACCGGGCCAGTGCCTCCTGCGCTGCGTCCCAGGGCCAGGAACATTAGTGCACCCCGCCCGGGGGGGAGGTGCCGGCGGCGGCGTGAAGCCGCGCACCCGTTTCAGAGCAGGCCGTGCTCGCTGAAGGAGAAGCAGTGGCCGTCGCCCACGATGAAGTGATCCAGCACGCGCACGTCCACCAGCGCCAGGGCCTCCTTCAGGCGCCGGGTGATGAGCTCGTCGGCCTGGCTCGGCTCGAGCACCCCGGAAGGGTGGTTGTGCGCGAATATCACCGCAGCCGCGTTGTGCAGGAGCGTCTGCCGCAGCACCTCGCGCGGATGCACGCCCGCGCGATCGATCGTGCCGCGGAACAGCTCCTCGAAGGCCAGCAGCCGGTGGCGGCTGTCCAGGTACAGGCAGCAGAACACCTCGTAGGGCTTGTCGCGCAGCTGCGCGAGCAGGAAGCCGCGCGTGGTCTCGGGTGCGGCCAGCGCCGGACCCAGGCGCAGCGCTTCACGGAAGTGCCGGCGCGTGAGCTCCACGGCCGCCTGCAGCACCGCGTAGCGCGCCGGCCCGATGCCGGCGCTCGCAAGGCAGCGCGACGCCTGCGCGCTCAAAAGCTCGCGCAACGAACCGAAGTCCGTCAGCAGCGTGCGCGCCAGCTCGACCGCCGAAGCGCCGCGCGTGCCCGCGCCCAGCAGCAGCGCCAGCAGCTCCGCGTCCGAGAGTGCGTCCGCGCCGCGCTCGAGCAGCTTCTCACGCGGGCGCTCGGCGGCGGGCCAGTTGCGGATGCTCATGCCATGAAGTTCTAAGCAGCAGGGCCCGCAAGTCTAAGCAGGCCGGGGGGCCGCCGGCAGGGCCATAAAGGAGCGCCTATGCGCGGATTTTCACCCGGGGATGTGCGCAGGTTTGCGCGCCGGGCCGGACGCGGTGCGATAATCCCCGCCGGGAACGTGACACCAGGGTCCCATGCAAGGCAAGCGCATTCTCCTCGGCGTGACCGGCGGTATCGCCGCCTACAAGAGTCCGGACCTCGTGCGGCGGCTGCGCGAGCGCGGCGCCGAGGTACAGGTGGTCATGACCGCCGCCGCGCGCGAGTTCGTGACCGCGACCACCTTTCAGGCGGTCTCCGGGCGCAGCGTACGCAGCGAGCTGTGGGATCCGGCGGCGGAAGCCGCCATGGGCCACATCGAGCTGGCGCGCTGGGCGGACGTGGTGCTGATCGCGCCGGCGAGCGCGGACTTCCTCGCCCGCCTGGCGGGAGGCCAGGCCGATGACCTGCTCGCCACGCTGTGCCTTGCCACCTCGGCGCCGGTCGCCGTGGCACCGGCCATGAATCACCTCATGTGGGCGCACGCGGCGACGCGGGCCAACGTGGCGCTGCTCACCCAGCGCGGTACCAGCATTCTCGGTCCCGCCGAGGGCGACCAGGCCTGCGGCGAAACCGGTCCGGGCCGCATGCTCGAGCCGCTCGATCTCGTCGAACGTCTGCACGCGCTGCTGCCGGGCAGCGGCGCGCTGGCCGGCAAGCGCGTGCTCATCACCGCCGGTCCGACACGCGAGCGCATCGATCCGGTGCGCTTCATCAGCAACCGCAGCTCCGGGAAGATGGGGTTCGCCGTCGCCCAGGCGGCGCGCGAGGCTGGCGCGACCGTGGTGCTGGTCGCAGGACCCGTGACCCTGCCGACGCCCGCCGGGGTCGCGCGCCTGGACGTGGAAAGCGCCGCCGACATGCTGAGCGCGGTGCTGCGCGAGCTGCCGGGCACCGATGTCTTCATCTCCACCGCTGCGGTCGCCGATTACCGGCCTGCGCGCGCGGCGGAGCAGAAGATCAAGAAGACCAGTGAGACGCTCGATCTTGCGATGGAGCGCACCATCGATGTCCTCGCGACCGTGGCCGCGCACACCGAGCGGCCCTTCGTGGTGGGCTTTGCCGCCGAGACGGAGCAGGTGGAGCAGAACGCGCGCACCAAGCTCATGAAGAAGAACCTCGACATGATCGCGGCCAACGAAGTCGGGCACGACAAGGCCTTCGACTGCGAGGACAACCAGCTGATCGTGCTCGGCCGCAATGCGCGCCACGAGCTCGCGCGCGCCGACAAGCTGACCCTCGCCCGCGGCCTCATCGCGCTGATCGGCGCGGAGCTCGCCGCGCGCCTCGGGGTGCGCAAGCGCGGCTCGGCGCTCGCTTGAGTGCCCCGCTGCCGCCGCGCCGCGCGCTGCAGGTGCGCATCCTCGATGCGCGCGTGGGACGCGAGTTTCCGCTGCCGGCCTACGCCACCGGGGGTTCGGCGGGCCTGGACCTGCGCGCCTGCCTCACGACGCCCCTGGTGCTGAACCCCGGGCAGGCGGAACTGCTGCCCACCGGGCTCGCGATCCACGTGCAGGACCCGGGACTGGCGGCGGTGATCCTGCCGCGCTCAGGACTGGGGCACAAGCATGGCATCGTGCTCGGGAATCTGGTCGGGCTGATCGACTCGGACTACCAGGGGCAGCTCATGGTGTCCTGCTGGAACCGGGGCAAGGAACCCTTCACCGTCAATCCCGGCGAGCGCATCGCGCAGCTCGTCGTGGTACCGGTGGTGCAGGTGGAACTTCAGGTCGTGGAGGATTTTGCGGCCAGCGCCCGCGGCGCCGGCGGCTTCGGACATTCCGGCCGCGGCTGAGGCCTGCGCTACTGGCTGTGGATCGTGTGCAGTTCGCGGTAGCGCTTGATGTCCGCGTCGAACTGATCGCGCAGCGTCTTTTCTTCCTCGCCCTTCGCCGCGAGCGCGGCGCTCTGCAGGCGCACCTCGTTCAGCGTTCGCACCAGGTTCTCGGCCAGGTCATCCGGCATGCGCCGGGCGTTGGGCGAGTACGGCTGGAAGGCCACCGCGCGCACCTGCAGCGTGCCGAGGCGCGAGCGCAGACTCTCCACGTACTGCTCGGCGGCGGCGCGCTGGCCCTGCAGCTGGTCCAGGCGCACATCGCGCAGCGCCTCGATATCCTTCACCGAGGTGTAGGTGGAGACCAGGAAACTGTCGTGCTGGCGCTGCTTGAGTGCATCGGCTTTGGTCTGCGCTTCCGCCGCCGCCTGCTCGGGTGACTTGGCGGCCTCGAGATGTCCGACCTCCAGGCCGTCGCGGTTGAGCACCGCACGATCCTGCTGCGCGTATTGCGGCGGTATGTTGTCCCCGTAGTGCACGACTCCGTGCTCGTCCACCCAGCGGTAAGCGATGCCGCCCTTTGATCCGGTGGAGTGGCTGGCGGGGCGCGGCGTGCTCGGGGCGGCGTGCGCCGGCGCTGCCGGCAGCGCGACGGCCATCAGCAGCACGGGGATCAGGTGACGCGTCGGGCGCAGCAGCATGGGACGGATTTTCCGGCCCGCGCCGCAAGCGCGCAAGCTCAAGTCACGCCGTAACGGACCTGATACGCCTTCAGCGATGTGAGCTGCTCTGCAGAAATGCGCGCAGGTGCGTCGGCACTCTGCGACAGGGCCTCGATGAGGTCCGCGAGTGTGATGATGCTCACACACTTGAGTCCGTGCTGCTGCTCGACCTCCTGCACCGCAGAGAGCGTGCCGCTGCCGCGTTCCTGGCGGTCCAGGGCGAGCGCGACCCCCGCCGGCGTGGCACCGGCGGCGCGGATGATCTCGAGCGATTCGCGCACCGCGGTGCCGGCGGTGATCACGTCGTCCACGACCAGCACGCGCCCCTGCAACGGCGTGCCGACGATGTTGCCGCCCTCACCGTGCTGCTTGGCCTCCTTGCGGTTGAAGGCGTAGGCCACGTTGCGGGCATGTTCTGCGGCAAGGGCGATCGCCGTGGCGGTCGCGAGCGGGATGCCCTTGTAGGCCGGCCCGAAGAGCATGTCGAAGGGGAGACCGGAGCGCACGATGGCCGCGGCATAGCAGCCGCCGAGGACATGCGCCGCGTCCCCGTCGCTGAACAGCCCGGCGTTGAAGAAGTAGGGGCTCTCGCGCCCGGACTTCAGCGTGAACTTCCCGAAACGCAGTGCGTCACGTCGCAGGGCCAGGTCGATGAAGGTGAGCTGGTATTGCTGCATGTCTTATGATGCCCTGATGCGTGTCATCACCGTCAACGTCTGCGGCATACGCTCGGCGGCGTCGAAGGGGTTGTTCCGGTGGCTGCGGCGGCAAAAGGCGGACTTCATCTGCCTGCAGGAAACCAAAAGCCAGGAACACCAGCTCGACGAGCACGACGTCAGGATGCCCGGCTACCACAGCTATTTCAGCGACGCCGAGCGCCCGGGTTACGCCGGTGTAGCGCTCTACACCCGCCACCAGGCCGATCGCGTGCTGCGCGGCTTCGGGGTCGATGAGTTCGATCGCGAGGGTCGCTACCTCGAGGTGCAGGTGGGTAAGCTGTCCGTGGTTTCGCTCTACCTGCCGTCCGGCTCCGCGGGCCCGCAGCGCCAGGCCTCCAAGGACCGCTTTTTGCAGGCCTTCGAGCCGCACCTGGCGAGTCTCAGGCGCCGCAGGCGCCACTACATCCTCAGCGGTGACTGGAACATCGCCCACAAGCCGATTGACCTGCGCAACTGGCGCTCCAACCAGAAGAACTCCGGCTTCCTGCCCGAGGAGCGCGCCTGGATGGACCAGCTGTTCGGTCCGGCCGGGTACGTGGATGCGTTCCGCGAGGTGCGACCGGAGGCAGACCTGTACACCTGGTGGTCCAACCGCGGGCAGGCGCGCGCCAACAACGTCGGCTGGCGGATCGATTACCAGGTCGTGAGCGGCACGCTGGCGGGCAAGGCCCGCGCCGCCTCCATATATAAGGAACGACGCTTTTCCGACCACGCGCCCCTGACCATGGATTACGATCTTTGAGCGCAGCGGCTGGCGCGGCCCGCCCGGGCTTTCGCCAGGTGCTGGCGAGCCCGAAGATGCTCGCGATCCTCATCCTGGGTGCGGCGTCAGGTTTCCCCAACCAGATCACCGAGAGCGCGCTGCAGGCGTGGCTCAAGGATACCGGCGCCACCAACACCACCATCGGCATCCTCTCCTACGTGGCGTGGCCCTACCTGCTCAAGCCGCTGTGGGCGCCGTTCATCGACCGCTACCCGATGCCCTTCCTGGGGCGCCGCCGCGGCTGGATTCTCGCGATGCAGCTCGCACTCGCTGCGAGCATCGCGGTGTTCGCGCTGCAGAACCCGGCCGCGTCGCTCGCGCCAATCGCCGCCTGTGCCATCGCCATCGTGTTCTTTTCCGCCACCCAGGACATCGCCATCGACGCTTACCGCACCGACGTCTCGGCGCCGAGTGAGCGCGGGCTCGCGGCGGCGGCCGCCAACCTCGGCTACCGTCCCGCGGCCTGGCTGGCCTCGGCGTTCGCGCTCATCGTCGCGGACCATTTCGGCTACCAGGCGGCGTTCCTGGCGCTCGCGCTCATCATGCTGCTGTTCTGCATCGCCACCTTCCTCTCGCCGCCGTCCCACAACCGCTACCAGCCCAGCTCCCTGCGCGAATCGGTGGTGGAACCGCTGAAGGAGCTGCTGGGCACGCCGAGCGCGCTGACGCTGATCCTCATCGTGCTGGTGTTCAAGGCCGGGGACGCCTTCGCCAACAAGCTCTTCACGCCGTTCATGATGGACGTGGGATTCAGCAAGACCGAGATCGCGGTGGTGGTCAAATCCCTCTTCACCGCCAGCGCGGTGGCCGGTTCGGTGCTGGGCGGCGTGCTCATGGTGCGCCTCGGCCTGCTGCGCTCGATGCTGGCGTTCGGCGTACTCGCCGCGATCAGCAACCTGCTCTACTGCGTGCTCGCGCTCGCCGGCAAGAGCTATCCGATCATGGCCGCGGCGGTCGTGGTCGAGCACGTCGCCGGTGCCATGGGCGGCATCGCGCTGGTGGCCCTCATCATGGCGCTGTGCGATGCGCGCTACAGCGCCTTCCAGTACGCGCTGCTGTCGGCGGTCGCGCTCCTGCCGCGTTACAGCCTGGGGTATCCGGCCGGATGGATCGCCGACCATGGCGGCTGGTACCTGTACTACGTGGCGAGCTTCGTCATCGCTCTGCCTGGTCTTGCCCTGGTGTGGTGGAACCGTCGCCCCATCGAGGCCCTCGACCGGCGTCGCCGGGACTCGTGAACCCGCAGGGCGCCACCGTCATCGATCTTGAGCGCGTGATCTGCCGGGTCGCGGATCTGGACGTGCACGGCGCGCGCGCCTTCACCATCGGGCGCGGCGACTGGCCGCTGCGCGGACTGGTGGTGCGCGCCGGCGCGCAGGTGTGCGGCTACGTCAATCGCTGCCCGCACGCCGGCCACCCGCTGGATCTGATGCCGGGACGCTTTCTCACCGCCGACGGCACGCTGCTGCTGTGCTCCTCGCACGGCGCGCTGTTTGAGAAGGCGACCGGGCTTTGCGTGGCCGGGCCGTGTGCGGGGCGCACACTCACGCCGGTGCCAGTCAAGATCGAGAGTGGCTTCGTACTACTCGCCGACAGCGTGGACGTCGGCGCGCTGCAGGAGCCGGCCGCGGACTAGTCGAACAGGTCGATGCCGTCGAGGGAGCTGGCGCGGATGTCGCGATCATCGCCCAGGGAATCCGAGCCGGCGCCGCGGCCGTCCTCATCGGAGACCTCGACATCGACCGAGCCGCTCCAGTCCTCGGGTGCCTCGGCGGCCTCGAGCGCCCCGTCGTTCCACTGCGCGTCCCAGTCCTCGATGTCCATCTCTTCGACGGTGCCGTCGAAATACTGCAGCTCGATCGTGCCGTCGTCGTCATCGAGTGCCACTACTTCGAACAGTGACCCGCCGTTTAAGCGATACCAGTCGCCGATGCCGGGTTGCGGAGTCGCCATGGTCGCACTCTCCTGCAGACACTCGATTTGAGCGTGCCGCTCGGCACGCACACGATCTACAATTAATGTTGCTCCTAGGCTGTGACGCTTTCAAGAATTTATTTGCCGCACGCCGCCGCGGAGCGCACGGTTACGTCATCGCCGCAGCTGCGGCATTTTTTTGGCGCACAGCACCATGTTCGAGCAACCGCTGAAGTTTCTGGTCGTTTTCTTCGTGGTGGTCGAACCGGTGTCCCTGGTGCCGCTTTTCTCCGGCCTCACGAGCGGCGCCACCGCGCACTACCGGCGGCGCATGGCCCTCAAGGCGGTGGTGGTGGCCGCCCTCATCCTGGTGCTGTTTGCCCTGGGGGGCGCGGCGTTTCTTGAACTCATGGGCATCAGCCTGCAGGCGTTTCGCATTTTCGGCGGCATGCTGCTGTTTCTGCTGTCACTTGAGATGGTGTTCGCGCGCGAATCCGGCACCCGCACCTCGAGCAGCGAGGCGGCCGAGAGCAAGCGGCGCGCGGACGTCTCGGTCTTCCCGCTGGCGTTCCCCTTCATCGCCGGCCCGGGCGCCCTCGCCACCATCCTGCTGTGGTTCGGACCGCTGCACGTCGGGGCCGACGCCGCGCTGTTCGCCGCCTACCTGGTCGCGGTGTTCGTGGTGCTCGCCATCGCCCTGGTGCTGATGCTGCTCGCGCAACCGCTGATGCGCGTGATCGGTGTCACCGGGGCGAATGTCGCGGGGCGTCTGCTGGGCGTGATCCTGGGCGCCCTGGCGGTGCAGTTCGTGCTCGATGGCCTGCGCCAGGCGTTCGGCGTCGGCTGATCTTCAGCCGACACGCCGGAAGGCGAGGTCCCACACTTCGTGCCCCAGGCGCTCGCCGCGACGCTCGAAGCGCGTCGGCTCGCGCTCCGGCGGGCGCGGCACGAACGCCCCGTCGGCGGCGAGATTCTCAAGATTGCCTTCGGCGCTGAGCGTTTCGAGCATCGCGAAGGCGTAGGGAGCCCAGTCCGTGGCGAGCCGCAAGCGGCCGCCGGGCACCAGCCGCGCGGCGGCCAGGGCGACGAAGGGCGGCTGGATCAGGCGGCGTTTGTGGTGGCGCTTCTTCGGCCAGGGATCCGGAAAGAGAATGAGGATCTCCTCCAGCGACGCCGGCGCCAGCTGCTGCTCCAGTACCTCCACCGCGTCGTGGCAGATGATGCGCACGTTGCGCAGCGCGGCCGTCTCCAGCGCCAGCAGCAGCCGGCCGACGCCGGCGCGGTGGACCTCGATACCCAGAAAATGGCACTGCGGGTGCGCGGCCGCCAGCCGCAGCAGGTTGTCGCCGTTGCCGAAGCCGATCTCCACGCGCAGCGGCGCCACGCTCCCAAAGAGTGCCGCCGGGTCCAGCGGCGCGGCGGCGAACTCCACCCCGTATTTCGGCCACAGCTCTGCCAGCGCACGCTGCTGCGCGGGCGTGATGCGCCCGGCGCGCGTAACGAAGGAGCGAATCGAGCGCGGATGTTCGATCTCGGACATAACCTGCCGGGGAAGCTGCGGAGGGGCCCCAGCGGGGATCTTACCGCCGGTGGCTGCGTTCCAGCGTGCCCCGGACGATGTTGATCATGGTATAAGGCGCGCGGTCGCACACCGGCGTGGATAGCAAAGGAGATCGTTGATGTCGAAGTGCTGGGTCTCGGGCCTTGCGGCCCTGATGGGATGCATCAGCGTTGCCAACGCGGACGAGGGTCCCAAGGCGGACGAGCATGGCGTGCCGTCGCCCGCGGCGCTCTCCCGGCTGTGCAAGATCGACATCAAGGGCGACAAGAAGGAACAGTGGATGCGCCTGCCGACGCCGGAGAGCTCGGTGACGCAGCACCACCTGTCCGCCGGCGGCAAGTCACTCGACTACACCGCCACCGCCGGCACCCTGATCGTGCGCGATGACGAGGACAAGCCCATCGCGAGCCTCGGTTACGTGGCCTATACCCGCAAGGATGCCAAGGGCAACGGCAGCGCCCGTCCCATCACCTTTGCCTTCAACGGCGGCCCCGGGTCCTCCTCGCTGTGGCTGCACATGGGCGTGCTCGGTCCGAAGCGCGTCGTGGTCTCGGATCCGAACCCGACTCCGGCCGGTCCCTACCGCACGGTGCAGAACGAGTTCGGGATCCTCGACAAGAGCGATCTGGTGATGATCGACCCGGTCGGCACCGGTCTCAGCCACGCCGTCTGTGACCACAAGGACGATGAGTTCTGGGCCGTGGACCCGGACGTCGACTCCATCAGCCGCTTCATCGCGCAGTACGTGAGCGACAACGAGCGCTGGACTTCCGCCAAGTATCTGCTGGGGGAGAGCTACGGCACCACGCGCGGCGCCGCCATCGTCAACTACCTGCGCGGGCGGCGCTCCTTCGCCTTCAACGGGCTGATCCTGGTTTCCGTGGCGACCGATATCGAGGCCATCTTCGCCGAGTTGCCGGGCAATGATCGTCCCTACAGCGTGTACTTGCCGGGCTTTGCCGCCGTCGCCTGGTATCACCACCTGATCCCCGGCCAGCCCGCGGCGCTCGAGCCGTTCCTTACGGAGGTGCGCGCCTACTCGGCGGGGCCGCTCGCCGCCGCGCTGGCGAAGGGCGATGGCCTGAGTGCAGCCGAGCTTGATGCGGTGGCGCAGAAGATGCACGACTACACCGGGCTGTCGGTCGATTACCTGAAGGCTGCGAACCTGCGGGTATCCGAGGTTGCTTTCGGCCAGGAACTGATGCGCTCGCAGCGCAAGACGGTGGGCCGCCTGGACGGGCGTTTCGTCGGTCCGACCTGGGACCCGCTGGAGAAGAACGCTGACTATGACCCGCAGTCCTCGGCGATCGCAGCCGCCTACGCCGCGACCTTCCTCGACTATTACCACGGTGAACTGAAGTTCGGGCAGGGCAGCACCTACCGCACCGCCAACTTCGCCATCGGCGACAAGTGGAAGTGGACCCACAACACGGCCCGGGGTGAGCAGCCAATCGTCAACAGTGGCGTCGACCTGGCCGAGGCGCTGGTGAAGGACCCCAATCTCAAGGTGCTGGTACTCAACGGCTACTACGACCTGGCGACGCCCTTCTCGGCGACCGAGTACGTCATGAGCCATCTCGGCGTGCCGCCCGAGGTGAGCGCGCGCATCTCGATGAAGTACTACGAGGCGGGCCACATGATGTACGTGCATCCGCCCTCGATCGCAAAGATGAAGCGCGACCTCGACGCCTTCCTCGATTCGACCGCGCGACCCTGAGACGCACGGGCCGCCCGTGCGCGCGAGCGGGCGCACGCGGCGGTCCCGGTCGAAGGAGAGCGCAGGCTCGGGAATGCCACGACCCGCTGACGCGGAGCTACGCGGCCAGCGGCAACACCATCTGCGCGCGGGCGATGAGCCGCTGCGCATCCGCCTCACGCACGCGCGCGATCGCGGCCCGCAGGTCATCGTTGGTCAGTTGCGCCTGGGCGATGAATGAATTCAGATCATCCGAGCCAAAGCCGCGCCACCAGTCGCTCGTCGGCCACTGGCGCGCGGCCGCCGCATCCTCGGTGGCCCAGGCGGCTGGCGGAGGGACGTCGGGACTGATAGCGCGGGCCGAGGTTGCAGGCGCTGAGCAGGGCAACGACGGCGCACGCCATGAGCCGCCCGCCCAGCCATCCGTGCACCAAAGGGGAAAGTCGCGCGATCGTGATGGCGCCATGCATAAGGCTGCGACGGTAGTCCGCCAAAGATGTCCTGCCGGTGGGCGAATGATTAAACTCTGTTAACTCTCACCCCATGTACACCTCGAACGTTGTCGGCGCCGTGGCGCTGCTGTTCATCCTGGCCATGGCCATCCTGCGCATCCGGATGCAGTACGCCCGCGGTGCGCACCGCCGCCTCAGGCTCACCGGCGTCGGTGCGGCGTACTTTGCGGTCCTCGTCGTGTTGTTGGGCAGTGGCTGGTTCCTGGCGCCGCGGCTCGGGGATGGCACGGCGTTTCAGGTCACGCTCGCGCGCGTCGCGGCATTTCTTGCCGTGTACTTCCTGTGCATCCCGGCGCACCGCCTGCTGCAGGCCTCGGGCGCGGAAGTATTCAAAACACCTGTCGCGGACATACAACGATCGCGTTGAATTGTTACCAGCGCCATCGCGCGCATGGCACTTGATATAACTTCATGTGTATTATGACTTCACTATAGTTCCGCTCTTGTCCGTCGGGGAAAGTAACAGGAACGATTCACGGACTTGGGGACCTGAGCGGCGCCACTGGCTTGTTGGGAGGAAGCAACATGGCTCGCATTGGTCCAAATCCCATCAGAATCCTGTCCGCGTTTCTCGTCGTTGCCGGCGCTGCTACGCTGCCTTTGGCAGCGATGGCGCAGGCCGCCGATCAGGGCGCACTTCAAGAAGTCATTGTCACCGCGCAGAAGCGCTCGGCAAACCTGCAGGATGTGCCGTTTGCAGTCTCGGCCACGAGCCAGGCACAGATCGTCAATTCTGGCGCCGACGACCTGGTCGATCTTGCCCGTAACATTGCCGGCTTCTCCGTTGCCGATCTGGGTCCCGGGCAGAGCCAGATGGCCATCCGCGGCATCAGCTCCGGCCAGGTGATCCGTGATCAGCCGGGCGTGAAGGAGCAGGTCGGGGTATACCTCGATGAGTCACCGATTTCCGTCGCGCTGTTCACTCCGGATCTGGAGCTGTTTGATCTGGATCGCTTCGAGGTGCTGCGTGGCCCGCAGGGCACGCTGTTCGGTGCTGGATCCGAGGCGGGCACGGTGCGCTACATCACCAAACAGCCGCAGCTCGGCAAGCTGGAAGTCTCAACGGATGCATCCTTCGAAGACGTCACACACGGCAACGAGGGCGGTTTCCTGAGAGCCGCCATGAACCTGCCATTCGGGGAGATGGTAGCGGGTCGACTCGTGGCCTACTGGCATCATCTACCGGGATTCATCGATGCGATTCAGCCTGGCGGCGGCCTGAAGAAGGATGTCAACGACGGCGACCGCAGCGGAGTGCGGTTTTCGCTCCTCATCAAGCCGAGCGAGGCGCTGTCCATCACTCCACGCATCATGTACCAGAGGCTGGAAACCAACGGCTATCCGCGCGTCGACATCTACAACATCCTGGCTAATCCCTATACGACCACCCAGCCGGCTGTAACGATCGGCACCCTTGAGCAATACACACAGCAGCACGAGGGTCTCACGGATGACTTCACGCTCGGCGATTTGAAGATCGACTACGCCTTCGGCCCGGCGACGCTGACCTCGATCACCTCCTACACGCACCGCGATGTACTGGTACTGCGCGATGCCACGCAGCTGACGGGAAGCATCACGTTCGATATCTTCGGCGACGTCCCTCAAGTGCGAACCAACTCACCGCTGTTTGATCGCACGCACTTAAACGTGCTGTCGCAAGAGCTCCGACTCGCATCAAATGGCGCGCAGACCTTCGACTGGCTGGTGGGGGGATTCTTTCAGCACGTGGGTCGCCACTACGGACAGTCTCTGCCGACGCCGGGGTACGATGCCCTTGTCGGCTCGCCCAGTTCTGACTTCCTGGCACCGCCCGACACGCCGTTCTATTCCGATCTCAACTACACGCTCAAGCAATACGCCGCATTCGGTGAGGCGACCTGGCACCTGACCGATCACTGGGCGCTGACTGGCGGACTGCGCTACTACAACTTCACGGAGGATAAGACGCTGCTGTTTGGCGGTTTCTTCGTCGGACCGCCGGTCCCCGGTTTTACCGAAGGAGTTAACCAGTCGACAGACTCAAACGGTGTTTCCCCACGCGCCATCGTCAGTTACAAGCTGAGCGAAGATGCACAGTTCAATATTCAGGCCGCACGCGGCTTCCGGCTCGGAGGCCTCAATGACCCCATCAACAGACCGCTGTGCTCGGACCCGAATGACTTCGTTACCTTCGGCCAAAATCCAAAGTGGAAGGATGAAACGGCCTGGAACTACGAGATCGGTGCGAAGACGCGCTTTTTCGACCGTCGCGTGACCTTCAACATCTCCGCCTTCTATTCCGACATCAAGGACCTGCAGGCGAATACGACCGCGGGCACCTGTTCGTCGCGTGTCGTGTTTAACGTGCCCACCGCGCGCAGCGAAGGCGTCGAGGCGGAACTGTTCGCCCGTCCCACCGCGAACTGGGACTTTGGGCTGTCGGCGACGTGGGTGGATGCGAAGCTGACGTCGTCGGTGATATCGGCCCTTGGGCAGGTAGTGGGGGGATTGCAGGACGGTGCACGCTTGCCGACCGCCCCACAGTTCCAGGGTGCAGCCTCCGTGGGATTCACCCTGCCACTATCAGGTCAGCGGGATTTCTTCGCGAACCTGACTGTGCAGTATGTGGGCTCGTCGTTCTCGCAGTTTGAAAACGAGCAGGCGGGTTGGGGTCAGATTGGCGGTTCCGGGGACCCGAACGCGGCGCGGCTGATCGCATACGGTGGACCGCTCACCGTGTCCCAGATCAACTTTAACCCGGAGCTACCAAGCTACACGCTGGCTAACTTCCGCCTCGGTCTGAAGACAGATCGCTGGCAGGCGGCCGCATACATCAACAACATGGCCGACAAAAATGCCCAGCTGGCGCTGGACTACGAGCGCGGCCGTAGCGCCCGCGTCGGTTATCTCACCAATCAGCCGCGCACCATCGGCGTGTACGGGGCGTACAGCTTCTAGAGCAGCGCATCGAGGGGCTCCGGGGCCGGTTTCCCGCAGGGTAGCCGGCCCTTTTCTTTGGGCCGCGGCACGCTGCGTCTCTCATACGAGGGATGGCGCAGGGGTGCGATGCGCGCGAAGAATACATATCGCTATCCTGCCCGAGGGAGTGTTCCCCATGGCCATCAGTCTCAGCGTCAACGGCGAAGTCCGCGACCTGGACGTCGCCCCCGACATGCCGCTGCTGTGGGCGCTGCGCGATCACCTGCAGCT